>Ga0182235_100294_pt1 | contig 10894 bp, 8 predicted proteins | sample hydfratesGB_TM_B_FD_132460 | JGI IMG/M metagenome (GOLD analysis project Ga0182235, IMG submission 132460) | Subsurface microbial communities from deep shales in Ohio, USA - hydraulic fracturing test GB_TM_B | ecosystem: Environmental > Aquatic > Deep subsurface > Shale gas/oil reservoir >... | reverse complement strand
ATAAGGAAACCATAGGTATCTTTTCGCGCTGAATATATTCCCAGACATCAAGCTCAGTCCAGTCTAGAAGTGGATGAATTCTAACATGCGTACCAGGAGCAAAATCAGTCTTATACTGATCCCAGAACTCAGGCGGCTGATCGCCAATATCCCAGTCATTATTTCGATCCCGGGGTGAGAAATATCTCTCCTTAGAGCGGGAGCCTTCCTCATCTGCACGAGCACCAACAATTACCCCTGTGTAGGGCTCGCGGTTGCTGTCCAGTTCATATTTATCTTTATTGTGATTGTATCTGTAGCGTCTCCAGTTACCGTTTAAAGTATTTTTCAGGGCATCTGTTTTTAAGCGTCCACAACATTCTAAGTGAGTAGCCTTACCATTGGGAAAGGTATCTCCTGCTGCCAGAGTTTCTTCATCCTGACCGTAGATCATATCAAGATTCCACTTTTTTGCCAATTTATCCCGGTGTTCAATCATCTCCGGAATCATATAACTTGTATCAATATGTACTAAGGGAATTGGTACATGACCAAAAAATGCCTTTCTGGCAAGCCAGAGCATAACTGTTGAATCCTTACCAACTGACCAGAGCATACAGATATTATTAAATTCACTGTAGGCTTCTCTTAAAATATGAATACTTCTACTTTCTAACTTATCTAAATGATCCAAATTTGACCCTCCTTAAAAATATATAGCTGCCAGGATTTTTAGAAATCTTGGTCATTATTTATCCTGGCTCTATAAGCAAGCTCTTCTGTCGAATTAGCTCGAAATTTTGAGCTTTAAAAACTTTATTTCAACTGATTAGATTCTATCAAAATATGGCAGTAAAAACAAGCTCTATAGAAAAAGAGCAGACCCCAGTAAAAGATAGAAACTGCTACTAATATTTAATATTTAATTTTCCTCATTTTCTCTTTTTTTCGAAATCTAAAATCATAACTTGTTAATAATTTTTTTAAGTCTGAATAATAATTTCTGGTCCGTTTTGATCATAAGCGGTAAAGTAGTGTCCTGCTGCGGAAAGGAAACGAAACTTTTTTCTTAGCAGTCGATAAAACTTATCATCATGGGTAGATACAATCAGCTGTTTATTTAATACTTCATTATCCAGGCAGCAGCTCCTTAAAACATCAACAAAAGATACTATATTTAAATCATCCATACTTTGGACAGGATCATCGAGTAAAATTGTATTTAATCTGCTAAATTTCTGTTTTAAAGCCATTGATAGAAAGATACTGAGGGCAACTATATTTATCTGGGCAGCACTAAAAGTATAGGCAGGGTTAATTTCCTTATTTACATCACTATCTAGACAGCTAATCATTAAAGAATTATTACCTCTGCTATTAGCACTAATCTTTAAAATTAAATCTCTAAAGTAAGGATGGGGATAAATTCTTTTAAATATTCTATTAATAAATTCCTGCTGTTCACTCAGTATTTTTTCGTTCATCTCACTGACTACATCTTTGACAGCTTCAACTATTTTTTCAGTTTTAATTAGTTTCTGCAAATATATTTCTTTTTTTGCTTTAGCCGCTTTTAATTCTTCCTTAATTTTATAATGCCGAATTCTAATTTCATTTTCTCTTAACTCTTTTTGCTTTGCTTTTAAACTTTTTAGCATCATCTCAGATTTTTGATGGGCACTTTTCTGTTTTTCTTTTAAATTTTGATAATCTATTTCTTTATTTTTAAGAATTTTATGATTAACTTTTCTGCTTAAATTATATTTTTTTAGCTTCTCTTCAAATTTATTTATTTTTTTATTCAGCAATATTATTCTCTTTTCTAGACCCTGATAATTATCTACTTTAAAAGTAATTTTATATTTTGCTTTATTTCTTTTAAGCCTCTCAATTCTTTTATCAAGAAAAGTTTCTATTACAGTATCTGAACTCAATTTTAATTGATCATATTGTTCAATTATAGTTTTAATTTGATGATTTATATAATTTAATCCCTCCAGTTTTCTATTAAAAGTCTTCTCTTTTTCTCTTAAAGTTTCCAGCTGATCTTTAAAATCATTTTCCCGTGCTAATAAAATATCCAGATCCTTTTTTAAATCAGATGCAAAATCTGTCATCAGATCTGTTAATTGTTGATACTCTTTTTTAAGTTCTTTGTTTAAAAGTCTTTCCTCATTATTCCTTTTAACAATTTCTTTTTTTAGCTGCTTTACTTTTTTACTACCTGTCCTAATTTTAGCTCTAATCTCTGTTATTAAATCTATTTTGGGGTAACTTTTACTGCAGACAGGACATTTAACTTTACCATTTTCGCTAGTTTTTTCTTCTTCTAAAAAGTTCAAGCTTTTTTCTAGGATAATGAAAAGTTCATCATTAAAATGGTTTATTTCATATAGTTGGTTTTGCAGTTTATTTGCTGTATTAGCGCAATTTTTGAGTTTTTCTTCTAATTCATCAACTTTAGGTTTTATTCTACCAATCTGTTTAAAATAATAATTATATTCTTTGCTGCTATTTGGATAAATAATTTTTAACGTCATTAAGATAGAACTCAATTTAGAAAATCTACTATAATTTTTGTGCTCATCTTTTTCCATGTTTGTTAACAATTCATACAGATTTTTTAACTTTTCTTTTTTCGGAATAAGCTTTTCTTTGGCTTCTAAGATTTCAACTTTTTCTTTTTGAATTTTTTTCTTCTTCTGATCGATTTTCTTTAATAAACTATGATAATCATAATATTCTTCTAAATGCTCTTTTAGATAGTTTAAGTTCCTCAATTCCTCAAATAATGATTTTGAACGCTTAAGGATTTTGAATTCTCTTTTATATTTTTGATAGCTATTATAATCATTTCTTAAATTTTTGATGGCAGATATCTTTTCTTCGCTTTTATCAAAAGCTGCTTTTAGACCAAATTTTATTTCTTCAGCAGCAGTCAGCAAATATTCGATTTTTTCATCTCGATTATCAAAATTAAAATTATCTAAGTTAAGTTTCAGCTCAAATTCGTCTTTCCATTTTTCTAAATTGTGTTTATAGTAAAGTAAATCAAAATTATTATTTGCCTGAGAAATATTTTTATCTGAATATAAATTAGAAAAATTATTACTTTTAGCTTTAAGATTTTCACACTTTTTTTCAAGAGGTTTCAACTTTTCTTTTATTTTTTCAGCTTTCTTTTTGTATTCTTCACTCAAACTCAAAAAACGTCTGGTTCCCAACAAATTGGAAATCTGCTGCCATCTTTCTGGACCCTTAGCATTACGAACAAAGGCATTTAATTTATCCTGAGTCAGAAGATGATAATAACTAAAAATTTCTTTGAACTTCAGTTCTCCCTGCCATTCTTTTTTGATTAAAATACTATCCAGCTTTTTTTCTGCTTTTTGATTAAAATATTTTTTATCATTCTGGTCTACAAGCAGCAGCTGACTGCGGTAACTTCCATAATCACTTTTTTTATTTTTAAAGTTAATTGATTTACGGGTAATGAAATATTTTTCTTGATCATTAGCAATTGTTAGTCTAACTTCTGCTGGTTTTTTCACTTCATTTTTTACCCCACAGCGGTGGTTGATAAAGTGACTATTGTTTTTCTCTTCATTAGCCTCCTCATAGCGGAAGAGTCTACCACTAAAAGCCCATTCTACAGCATCAAAAAATGAAGTTTTACCAAGACCATTGGCTCCTGCTAGTATTGATAAATCACTTCCACTCTCAAGTTCAAAAATCCTCTTTTGGCTGTAGCCTCGAAAGTAATCGATTTCTACTCTAATTAGATCAAAATTATTCATTCTCCTTTTCACCACCATTATTGATTTTTAGCATGTTTTTAATTTCTGCTGCTTCAAAACCCAGTTTGTTTTTTAGTCTGCTGTAAAATTCTTGCTGAGTATAATTGCCTGCTGTATTAGCTGAATCATAAAACTCAGAACTAAAGGGTAGTTTATTTTTTAACTGTTTTTTTAAATCAGCCAGGTTTTGATATTCGATTATTATTTTGCGACAGATATGCCTGTCTTTTTCAATTTTAAATATTTCTGCAGGATCAATTTTTTCTCCAGCTGGATAAAAAAGAAGATAATAGATATCCCAGCGTATATTTTGTTTACCATATTTTTTATTCTGTAAGTACAGAGCAATATCCTGATTCTGATAATCCTCCCAGCTATGATTAAGCTGACTGAAATTATTAAAGCTGCTCCAAGCAAACACAAACTTTTTTTCCTCCGGATCAGTAAAATATGAATTTAAATATTTTAGTTCTTGATCCTGATGAATTTTTACTTCAAATAATTCCTGAATCGTTTTTTTAAACATTTTATTTTACCTCCAGTAAACCTTCTAGACGCTTTTTGAATTTATTCTGATCATTAGAATATGCTATTGTAAAACAGCTGCCGCAGTGGCCTATATAACTATGTTGATCTTTGATTTCTGTATATAAAAATCGCGGGTCACTATCGGGAATATCAGAGATAGATTTAATAATATATTTAAATTGAAGCTTACACCCTTCGGTATGCTTACCTGTACAGCTATATTTACTTGCTCTGGCAACAATAAAGTGGCTAATTTTTTCTGCTTCTATTGGTGCAGGATCATAATTAAAAAAATCAATAATGGCCTTTTCTATCTGAACATTTTTTTCTGTATGTAAGTAACAGATATCATTTTCTTCGGATATCTGCATGGGAGAAGCTATTTTATAATTTAAATCCAGATCAGGATAATAAATTTTGAGCATTGTCAGCAACCTAATTATATTTGTTATACTGTGTAGTTTCTCCTTATAATTAAGTTTGCGGTCTGGGTTAATCCTTCTGGGCAGAGGTAATAATATTGTGTTAATTAATTGTCTAAATCTCTGCTCTCCTTCTGCTTTAAGTTCCAGTAATAGCTCAGTCATTTGGTTAATAAAATAGCGTTTGACCACTTTATTTTGATAAGATTCATTTTCAATATTTGCAGTAACTTGATCTAGAAGTTCTTCAAAACTGAGATCATCTTCTTTTTTTAAACTCTTAATATCTCTTGCTAAATCCATCAGCATCACTTTTATATCTTCAGTATCAGTTTTTAATTCTATTAAAATCTCCTGATAACAATTAAAGTAATCTTCTAACTCTTTTTTGATAGTTAATAAATCAGCCTGATGCTCCTGATTATATTTTAAGATAAGTTGGTTAAATTGAGCCTGGTTTTGAGAAATCAATTTAATAATTTTTACTCTAAGTGCTTTTAAAAATGAAGTTACTAGTGATTCAATATCCTGTTCATTTAAAGTATGACCACTAATTATTAATTTATCTTTTAAGAGTTGAGATAATTTATCTAAAAATACTTTTTCTTTTAGCTGAACTAATTCTTTTCCTGTCATTGATATATCACTTTGAGAAATTGAAGTGATAACTTCTTCTTTGAGCAAATCAATCTCCTGCTTTGAATCAGCAAACTGCAGGAGATAATTCTTCTGATTTTCAAAAGTTAAAGTCAGTGCTTCTCTAAAAATGTCTTCAAACTCAACCTCTCTTGCTTCCGAAAATTGTGAAAATAGATCATAAAGAGACTGCAAAAAACTTAGATAATCATTTTTAGATATTGATAAAGCTGCTCTAAATAAAGATTTTACTGCTTTTATTTTTTTAGCAGGCATATGTATATACTCCTTTTTGGGAAATTTATACTATTATACTTCACGGGAAGTATAATTTTCCCTGCTTTTTAGTGAAAATTTTCTCAATTAAATTTAAAATTTTAATTCTAACAAACGTTTTTATAACTTGTTCTAGTTCTTGTTCTAGAGAATCACCCATCCCATCTCTATGCCATTAGATATATCATCAACATTCTTGTCATAACAACATTTGTAAGCGGTAAGCTAATTTGAATATTTTCTTTTCATTGATTTTTATACACCTTTTCTATTAACGCAGAGCTATTAAAATAAATTGATCTAAATAACTTAATTACACCAATCAAATTAAAGGAGCTGATTAATAACTTTGAAAAATTAAGCTAAAAATGGCAGGAAATATCATTTTAATTATCTAAAAACTTTTTTAAATAATCCAGATCAGCAGGAGTCCCCACATCCTGACAGTAGCCTCTACTTTTTAAAGCATAGAGTTTCTCCCCAGCTTCTAAAAGCAGATTAACTGCTGCAGGAAGCTCATATTCTCCCCGGTCAGAAGGGTCAACCTGAGCAATCCATTTAAAAATTTCTGGAGAAAATAAATAGATACCGGCACTGTTCCAGCCTCCACCCTTCTGATCGGGTTTTTCCTTGATACTTTTAACCTTAAAAACTTCTTTTTCCTTCTTCTGCAGTCTATGATCTTGATTGAATTCAAAAAAAATTTCTTCATCAGCTTCAAATTTAACCAGCCCGCCTTTTTTAATCTCCTTCAGCCAGTTTAAGAGCATACCTGAATGCTTTAAGCCTAAATCACGGCCAGCTTTAATTAACCGCTTATAGTTTTCAGCCTCTGTAATTATATCTCCATAAGTCATTATAAAAAATTTGTTTTCAAGCAGAGCTTTAGCCTGCTCTACAGCCTTTGCCGTACCATAATTATCAAGATCCTGCTCAATATATATTATTTCAAGACCATAGGCCTCATCTCCAAGATAATCTTTTATCTTCTCTCCCTGATAGCCGATTATAATTACTGCTTTTTTTAAACCTGCTGCAGCATAGCCCTTTAAAATATAGTCAATAACTCTCATCTCTTCTTTTATCTTAACCAGGGCCTTTGGAAGCTCCTCAGTTAAATCTCCGAGGCGGGTACCTCTGCCTGCTGCCAGAATCAGGCCGTATTCTATTCTTTGCTCATCCAGCTTAGACATAAAAATTCCTCCAAAAGTAAAGTTTATATATTCAAATCACTTTTTAAAAAGTTTATAATTTCTTTTACCTCAGCCTGATCTCTCATTTCCATATAGATTCTAAGCAGGGGCTCAGTTCCGGAAAAACGAATAGAAATCCAGCTCTGATCATCAAAATAGTATTTAACCCCATCGAGATAACTTGTTTTAAGAAGCTTTTTATTGCTCAAAGCGTCACTCTCACTTAAAAGATTAAAATCAGGCTGGTACTTTTCTTCAAAAAGCAGCTTTTCCAGCCTCTTTCTCTCTGAAGACTCGTATTCAAAATTGTCATAAGAAAAATAGAGTGAGCCAAATTTGCTCTCGATCTCTTTTAAAATATCTCCAATTTTCTTACCTGTTCTGGCCATCATCTCCACAGCCAGCAGTGAGGCTAAAATACCATCCTTGCCGTTGATATGACCTCTGATTTTAAGTCCGCCACTGCTCTCTCCTCCCAATAAAAGGTCATGTTCCTGCATCGACTGAGAAATGTTTTTAAAGCCAACAGGAACCTCATAGGCTTCTTCTCCATAATATTCAGCCATCTCATCTAAAATATGGGTGGTTGCAATATTTCTTACTATACCACCGCTTTCACCCCGGTATTCTTTAAGATAGTAGTATAATAGCTTCAACACATCATTATAGTCAACAAAATTACCCTTTTCATCGATCAGGGCCATCCGATCAGAATCACCATCTGTAGCCAGACCGAAATCGTATTTCCCCTTTTCAATTCTGACCTCCATATCACCGAGCTGCTCTCTATTTGGGGAGGGAATATCAAGACCAAACATCGTATCCCGGTAGGCATTCATGGTGTCAACATAGCAGCGGAGTGAGGCAAGACACATCATCATAATATCTTTGGAAACTCCATACATCGGATTAAAGAGGATGCGAAAGTTTTTTGACTGGATTAATTCTTCATCAATTAATGCTAAAAGCGAATCAATATACTGATTCTTATTATTATAATAGCTTATTTTTCCCTCTTCAATCAGCTTAAAAAAGATGCCCCGCTGGTAATCTATCTCGCCAACCTCTTCCACCAGCTCTTCCAGGCGGTCAGTCACTTCCTCAGGAGCATCTCTCCCCTCTTCCACAAAAACTTTAATCCCATTGTATTCAGCAGAGTTGTGTGATGCTGTAACCGAGGCACCAAGGTTCAAATTATTTTCATCAACTGCCAGCATAACCATTGGAGTTGGTGCAGCCTCCTCCATAAATAAGACCTCAATTCCCTCTTCGACTAAGCTCTCTGATAATGCCCTTGAGAATCTCCCTGATAAGAAGCGGAAATCATGACCGACAACAACTTCCTTTTTAAAGTTATTTTCTTTGATATAGCGGGCCATCGCCTTTCCCACCAGCTTAACATTGTAGAAGGTGAAATCTTCAGCAATTATTGCCCGCCAGCCACCGGTTCCAAATTTTATCATCTAATCACCCCTTAGTTCCTGAAGTCAGCATTCCTCTGACAAAGTATTTCTGCATCGACATGTAGACCAGCAGTATAGGTAAAATTGAAAGCACTGATCCTGCTAAAAGCAGATGCCACTGGGTTCCATAATTACCTTTAAACATGGCAAGTCCCATAGTTACTGTATAAAGAGCCGGTTTATCAATATAGATAACAGGTCTTAAAAGGGCATTCCAGTTATTCATAAAGGCAATAATAAATAATGAAGCGAGAGCCGGTTTGGCGTTTGGTAGAAAGACCTTATAATACATCTGCCAGTCACTAACTCCATCTATAAAAGCCGCCTCTTCCATTGAAGAAGGCATATTTTCAAAGGTGCTGCGGAAGAGGAAAGTCCCAAAGGAACCGATTAATATAGAAGGCACTATTAGAGGTAGATAGGTATTATACCAGTTGAGTTTAAGCATAATAAAATATTCGGGAATAATGGTGACCTGAATCGGCATCATCATTGTCGCCAGCATTAGAGCAAAGATTACTTCCTTACCCCTAAATTCCATCCTGGCAAAGGCAAAGCCCCCGAGACTGCAGGTAAAGAGCTGTCCTAAAGCAGCAAGACCTGCCACCAGAAATGAATTTAAAATAAAGCGGAAAAAGTTATATTCACTTAAAATTGTTCTGTAATTATCCCACATTCCCTCTTTAAATAGCTTGGCCGGAATAAAGTTTGGAGTTAAGGCAAAGATTTCTCCCATAGTTTTAAAAGATGAGGAAAGCATCCATAAAAAAGGAAAGATAGTAGTCAGAGAAATAATAATTAAAATAGTGTATAATAAAATTTTACGAGCAAGACTCAATTTAAGCACCTCCTATTCACTGTAGTTGACCCAGCGATCTTTATATTTAAAATTAAGGTAGGTGAAAACAGCTACAATGATAAATAGAATGTAGGACATTGCAGATGCATAACCCATCCTGAAATGTTTAAAGGCATTAACATAAATACTGAAAATCAGGGTAGATGAAGCATAATTTGGTCCCCCCTGAGTCATGATAAATGTTAACTCAAAAGTTTTTAAAGACATGATAATAGAGATAATGAGTACAAAAAAGGTTGTCGGTGATAATAAGGGCAGGGTTATATATCTGAATTTCTGCCAGATACTTGCTCCATCAATAGTTGCCGCCTCATAATACATATATGGTATGTTCTGCAGACCTGCTAAAAAAAGTATCATCTGGTAACCTGCCATCTTCCAGATATACACAAAAATCAAGGTAAAAAGAGCGTAGCGGCCATCACCTAAAAGTGAAGGCAACCGGGCCACACTGAAAAATTTATTAACAAGCTGATAGATAAGTCCAAAACGGGGACTTAAAATCCAGCTCCAGATAACTCCAATTGAAACTACAGAAGTTATTACTGGCAGATAGAAAAGGCCTCTAAAAAATGTCATCCCCCGAAGCTTATTATTGACTAAAAGTGCTAAAAATAAAGCAACCACCATTACTCCCGGTACAAAAACAAGGGTAAAGATAACAGTATTTTTTAGGATTAAAAGAAATATATCAGAATTAAAAAGTTCTATATAATTACCGAGTCCAATCCACTCCGGCGGTGAAAAGACATTCCACCTGGTAAAACTAGCCATTCCGGCGGCGATCATCGGTCCCAATCTAAAAAAAATCAACCCCAGCAGAGTTGGAATTAAAAATAACCAGGGAGTTATTTTTTTATAACGCATCAGCAGTACCTCCTTTTTAAAGAGAAATGGAGATAAATTAAATCTCCATTCCTCTACTTATCAGTTCTATTCTTCTGGATAGTATCTTTCTAATACTTCGTTTCCATATTTGGTGAAAGTCTCAACTGCTTCTTCAACAGTCATTTCACCATTAGTAATGCTGTCAAGCACACCATTCATTCCGGCTCCACCTGTATCTGCATAGCCGCGCCATTCACCCCAGCCAGGAGTAAAGCTGGTTCTGCCCATCATTTCCCCTAACTCTAAAATGATATTCATCTCAGCCGGCTGCTTATCCTTTTCCAGCCACTCATCTGAATTAGCAAGTGATTTATTGATTGGAACCTTACCTGCCATATATGATTCTAGAGGACGGTTTTTACCAATTAAATACTTAACTAACTTCCAGGCAGCCTCTTTATGCTTGCTTTCTTTAGAAATAACTAGAGAATCAGGCCAGCCATAGGCTTCATACTCTCCAGCCTCTGCTGAAGGACCCTGAGGAACTTTAGCAATACCCCAGTCAAAGGCTCCCTCTCCCATCTGTCGTACATGAGCAACATTCCAGGAACCATCAACCCACATTGCTGTCTGCTGTAAGGGGAACATATCCTGCTGTCTGATGCCTACGATATCTCTTTTAGGTGGTGAAACATTATATTCATTGCTTAGATCAGCCAAGAAGTTTAGAGCTTCTTTTGCCTTTGCATCTACAGCGATTCTTGTCTTATCTTCATTAAGTATCCGGCCGCCATTGGCATAAATCCAGGGCTCTACATGAGCATAGCGTCCATACCACCAGAAACCGTACTGCTCAGCCACACCATCATCATTTTCATCAATAGTTAAGGCCTGAGCTGCCTTGCGGAAATCT
>Ga0182235_100282_pt1 | contig 11296 bp, 10 predicted proteins | sample hydfratesGB_TM_B_FD_132460 | JGI IMG/M metagenome (GOLD analysis project Ga0182235, IMG submission 132460) | Subsurface microbial communities from deep shales in Ohio, USA - hydraulic fracturing test GB_TM_B | ecosystem: Environmental > Aquatic > Deep subsurface > Shale gas/oil reservoir >... | reverse complement strand
TAGTGGGTAATGTTTTTGTCCACCGTTATGTATTTCTACTTCAACATCTTCATATTTTTCCAGAATATTATTTATCATTTCATCTATTTTATTTTTATCTGAGCCTTCTCCATAGAAAATAGTGATTATTTCGTACCCTTCTTCAAGATATTCTAATAATAATTTTTGAGTTTTTTCGTACATATCTTCGCCATGTTCTTTCAATTCTTTCCCAGAGAATATTAGGTATTCATCTTTTTTTATCTTTTCTCCGTTAATTTCAGAATCTCTTGTGGCGTATGTAACCTGAATTGGAATAATAGATTTAACATATTCATCCATCGATTCAAACAGTTCATCCTTTTCTAAATTATCATCAAAGCCAAGCATTGAAGAAACGCCTTCTTGGACATATTTTGTTGGTATTACAAGAATATCTTTTTCTGTCATTTCTTGCACTTTTTCAGCCGTCATAATGATATTTGGGTTGTTTGGTAAAATAACAACTTTATCATATGGCAGACTCTCTACAGCTTCAGTCATATCTTTTATACTCGGGTTCATAGTTTGACCACCTGAAATAACCCTGTTGACTCCCAAAGATTTTAATACATTTGATATACCTTCACCAGGTGAAACAGCAACTACACCCCAATTTTTATCTTCGTTATCTTTTACTTCAATTGATTTTACTACATCATCAGAGTTTTCTTTCTGTGCTAAATTTTCTACAACATGTTTGTGTTGTTGTTTCATGTTATCTACTTTTATTTTCATAAGTTCACCGTATTCCAAAAATTTTTCAAAAACACTTCCTGGATGGTTTGTGTGAACATGAGTTTTTAAATATTCGTTTTGATGTACAAGAACAATTGAATCTCCATGTTCTTCTAAAAAAGATCTAATTTTATCCATTTCTTTTTTCGATATTTCTGGTTCATCTAATTTTAAGACACATTCTGTACAATACTGAAACGTTATATCTTCATAAGCGATATTCGCTAATTCATTAGAAGTTGCTTTCTCCAAGGCTTCAATTTTAACGTCTGTATCACAATGAACGGATTGATTAATACCTCTAAATATATAAGCTAAACCTTTTGCTCCTGCGTCAACAACATTAGCTTCCCTTAGCTTTTTTAGATATTTAGGAGTTTCATCAACAATTTCAAAAGCTATAGCTTCTAACTTTTCTGTGAACTCTAAAAAGTCCTTTATTTCAGATAGCTCTTCTTCTGCCCTTTCTGCTAACAATCTGATTAGTGTTAACATTGTCCCTTCAACAGGTTTTATTACTGCTCCATAAGCAACTTCTTTTGCATTTTTAAGAGCATTTATAAAGTCTGTTGTTTTGATTTTTCTTTTTGTTTCCAATGATTCAGTAAAACCCCTAAATATTTGAGATAAAATAACACCGGAATTTCCTCTTGCGCCCATTAATAAACCATCTCTAAGGTTTTTTAAAACATCTTTTGATGAGTTATGGTTTTTTAATTTGTCTAACCATTCAACTGCTTCAAGCATTGCTGAAGACATGTTTGATCCAGTGTCTCCATCTGGAACAGGGAAAACATTTAAAGCATTTATTTCGTCCTTGTTGCTAACTAAGACTTGTGCAGCTTTTTTGATGCCGATATATATATCTTTCCCTTCCAAATACATTTTCATTTAATAATCACCCTTTCTTAAAACTTTAACCCAGAAATATGTACGTTGACGAGTACATCATCATAATTAAGCATAGCTTTAATTCTATGATAAACATTCTCTTGTGTGTTTTCTGCCACTTTTTTAATTGGTAAACCATATTCTAAAACAAGATAAAGGTTGACTAAAAGTTTATCTTCTTGCTCTTCAACAGTTATGCCCTTTGACTCATCTTTTACCCAAAGACTTGCAATTTTGTCAAAAAAACCTTGTTTTCCCATTTCAACTGTTCCATATGACTCTAAAACAGCTTTATAGACTATTTCTCTTACCACATCGCCTTTAATGTTAACTTTGCCATATTCTGTGTCTACAATCATGGCTTTTCCACCTCCACTATTTTTTTATTGGAATATTCCAGGTCTATTCTAATACTGCAGATAAATAACCTACTACTGTTTCGTATTCATCCAAAGTTTCTCCACTTGTTGAATGAGAAACAATTTCAATTTTATTGAAATTTTGCTGAAGAAGTACGGAAGTTGGTCCATATCCACACATACTAATTCTTTCTTTCATTATATGCTCATACAGTTTTTCTATGTCTCTGTTTTTTATATCTTCTATAATTAATTCATCTTTTTCAACGGTAGTTTTTTGACTTTCATAGTGGTTCAAATCAGTAGAAGCAATGATTAAATCTTCTTTTGATGAAACTTGCTCTAATATTTCTCCAAGAGTTTTTGCCGTATGTTTTGATTGATCTTTCATTGCAATCGGAATGATTCTAATATCTTGTTCAAACCAATATTGTAAAAGAGGAAGTTGCACTTCAATTGAATGCTCACTTAGATGAGCTTTATAATCTGGTTCTATACCCAAAAGATTGCATAGCTCGTCTGCTTTAGTTTTATTTATTGGAACATTTCCAAGAGGTGTGGCCCATTCGCTCTTGTCCATAATCGATATATCTTCTCCCAAACCTGTGTGATTTGGACCTATTATGTAAATATTCTTTGGTTTTCCTTTTACCTTTTCTATTGCCCTGGCCGCTATTTTTCCAGAATAAACATAACCAGCGTGAGGTAAAATCAAACCTCTTTTTTGATAATCATTTTTGTTTGATTTTGGTTTTTTCTCAAACAAAAATTCAATTAAACTAAGTAGTTCTTTTTTTGAGCTTGGATAAAATCTTCCTGCAGCAACGGGTTTTCTAATCATAGAATCACCTCATAAACTAATATCCTCTGCTTTAGTATCAATTTCTATATTTAAAAATATGATTATGTTATAATTTCTAATGCTGCTTTCGTGATTATAAAAAATCTTACCAAAGACTGGTATGTTTTTCAAAATGCTCAAGCCTTCTGATTTTTCTATAACTTTTGAAAAATTCATATTTCCTGCTTTTATAGTAGCACCATTTTTCATCTTTAATTTAGTTATCAATGATCTTTGATTCATAGAATATCCTGACTCTTCTTTTCTATTTTCTTCAGAAAACTCACTTAATAACAATTCAAGTTCGGTATTTATCATATCTGTGTCTCTATCGTAATTACCTTTTATCTTGAGTTTCACTCCTGATTCTATTTTATCTACCACTTGAGATTTACCATCTTTTTCCTCAAAAACTGGTATAGTTAGTACAGAGTTCAACTCACCAACTTCACCCTCTATTACGTATATTTCAGGTTTTGTAACTATATAAGTGTTGTTAAAACTGTCTTTAAAATTGTTTATAACTGAAATATCTTGACTCAAAATTTTGTACAAATCTTTTGTGCTATTGTTTTCCAAGTTATCTCCAGCGATAATAGTCAATTTATATTTTAAGATTTTTTCGTTTTCAAAAAAGCTATAAGTATTTTCTCCGATCTTCTTGTAAAAAATACCTTTGCTTGTTAAGAAAGAGATAACATCGCTAAACTCTAAATTAAAATTGTTATAATCAACTAAGAAATCTTCAAAATCTATAATAACATTTTTGTTTTCAAAAGAGGATAGTTCGGTTATCAACATTTTAATGGATATCTGGTTATTACTATCTTTCTGTTCTGAAAAAATTTTTAATAATTCAAACTGCTTTTCATTTGCTTTTACAAGAACATAATTTTTATTTTCAAGTTTTTCTATAATTTTATAATCTATTTTCTCCTCATTACATATTTTACCAAATATTTCTATTTTTTTAGAATTGATGATAAAAAGATTTGTTTTCAGAACTATATTCTCGTTTTCTTCTACCTTTTTTTCTACTCCTAAAGAGTTTAACAGAGAATTTAGTTCTTCAATTTCTGAAAGAGTTTTTTCGTCAGAATATATCAAATAGAAACCTTCACCTAAACTATGATACTTTAAATTATATATTTCTTCTAAAAATATCATATCAAATTTAGATTTCAATATTGTATAATTTTCGCCGGTTTTTACGGTTTTACTTGCTTGATTTGTCACTAATGTGATATTTTCTTCAGTTTTTATTTCTTCTTGATTAATTTTTTTAATAATTTTTAAAAATTCTTCTTTTTTTGATTCTACTATCTCAACAACATAATGATTATTATAATTTACTATTTTTACATCAAATATTTTTTCCAGAGGGCTAAGATCAACTTTTGATTCGACAAAAAGAATTATCTTTTCTTCAAGTTTTTCTAATTTTTCTGTTTTTGGATTCACTATTGTTTCACTTTCTTCTATTTTTTTAAACTCGATAGGAAGATAATTGTTGAAAATTTGTTCTTTTTTAGTGATTATAATGTTTTTTTCTGTGTAGAAAATTGTACGTAGCCCGTATACATTCTCCATAATCCTCAAAAAATTTTCAAAATAAATTTCATTTAAATCCAGCGAAATTTTTTCAACAGGTATCTCCTCGGATTTCATCCATTTATATCCAGTTTTTTCTAAAAATAAATTTATGGCGTCTTCTAAGAAAATGTTTTTAAAATTTATATTTTTAAAATCTAACTTCTCATTTCCTTTTACTGAAAGAATATCTCTATTAAAACTCAATTTTGAAGGGGTGTATGTGAATATTTTTATATTTACATCTTCAATTATGATCTCTTTAATAGGACCTCTACTGATTTTTATAGTTTGATTTTGATAAACCGCTTTTTCTAACTTTACATGGTGATAAGTGTTTATATCGTTTGAAACAATACTTAAAATTTCTGTATCCAAGTTTATGATGTTTCTATTTTCTTCTTGATCATAAATAACGTTAATAGAAAATAAACCCATCGAAATAAAAATATAAATAAGTAGAAATATTTTTTTCACATGATCACCTCAAATTGATTTTTTGAATTTATGAGTAAAATTCCGTCTTTAAAAATTTTTAAGACCTTCCTATCTCCAAAAAGTTCATTTTCCTTTATAGATAGAAGTGATTCGTAAAAGTAAATATAGGCTATTTTTTCTCCGTTTTCATTAACCACTCCGCTAAAAAATACTTTTTCTGGGTCCATACTTCTAAATTTTTTCTTGTTTTTCCAAATATCTTCTACCTGGATATGGTAATCATCAAAAAAACTATAAGTTTCTCCAGAAGGAATGTCTACAATATTCTCAATATAATCAAGTTCAAAATCTTTTTCTTCTACATATAGTGTAAAATCATCTTTTATATTTAAAAGATTGAAATCATTTCTTTTGATATTCAATTTATTTATTATTTTTTCTGTTTTTAAAATTTTTTCCATATCTAAAACATCCTCATCCATATTATAAGAGTTAATAATTTTTGAGCTTTCTTTTATATTAAAATCATAATTTTTTAAAAACAATAAAAGAATCAGAAGAAATAATAAAATCAGAAATTTATACCTCATCTAATCTCCCCTTATATTCAAAATAGCAATCTGGGAATTTTCAAGAGAAAAATTGGAAACAATATCAAAATCATATTTCGTTTTGAACTCAGAGTTTTCTCCTGTAACTATTAAAACTGTGGCATTCGGTGAAAGAGGATATGTATAATCAAATTCGATTAAATATGAATTCAGGTCATTTTCTAAAAAGTCAAAAAACTCTTTCAAATCCTTTTTTTGTTTTAGTGATTCCACTTTATATTTTTCAAACAAGGTATTTTGGTAGTTAATCTCTCTTTTAGTTTTGAGATATTGATCGAATTGTATATAAGAATTTGTTATCAGTAAAAATATCATGAAGAATATCAAAATATTTAAAAAATAATTTAAAATTTTCCTGACTTTAGATTCTAATAAAATCATTTTCTTCTCTCCCAAAATGTTTGTTCATGTAATCATCCAAGTCTTCTTTTAATATGTTTATATCTTCATCTTCTTCAACTGGTTTTAAAGACGTTATAAAATCAACATCTTTTAAAACTTCATAACTACAAAAGGGAGTTTTTACAACATATCTTCCTGGATTCTTACCTTTTAAAAAGTGCGGAAATAAAGTTTGAACAGGAATTAAAAAATCATATCTAATATTAAATAATATTTTGTTGTAAAACCCTTTATCTATAAGAACAAAGTATTGAAATGACCTTGTACTCTTCACTTTTTTATATTTAATTTTTTTATCTTTGGACAATCTAAAAAGTTGTTTTTTTAACTCAAATTCTGAAGGAAACTTCCATAAAAGCATATCAACATGTGAAATTTTATATTTTTTACGTTTTACCATATATACGAATTCTTTACTCATGGCAACACCAATCCACCCGTTACGGGTACAACGTTTAACAGCTTTTCTTTTTTCGAGTTAATTATTCTACCCCCGATTTTTGTGTGATCTAAAACATAGTTATTCATATAATCGTAAAAAAATAAGTAATCATCAGCTCCATCAGTATAGTCATGTTGAACTTTAAAATAAACTTCTGGATTATAAAATTCGAAATCTACAAAAGCATAAACTTTGTTCGCTCTAAAACCTGGTAACTTATACTTTTCTGAATGGGTACTACTCATTCTTGCTGACACGAAAAGTTCTGAAGCCAAATACTGCTCAGTTAAAAACTTAATTTCATCGATAAAAACAAAGTTGAAAGCAAAAACAAACCCCACAACAACTATCAATTCTATAAACATAGTCAAGCTCAATTCAAAAAGTAAAAATCCCTTTTTATATTTACATGAGTCCACCACTAATCCCCCCAATATAAACTTTTTGAAAAATCTCGTAGGCAATAGACAAAATTATTATCCCTAAAATCGATATAAAAATTGGTTCTATCATCTTTTTTATTTTCTCAGACGAATTGTTGAAATTATTCTTAAACTGTTTTTCCAAAAAATCAAAAACATCTTCATAATTTCCCTTGAATTTGGATAATGTGAGGGCAATAGATATTTCTGATATATTTTTTATGTTTTCAAAAGAATTCTCTAAGCTTTTTCCTCTCTCAATATTTACTATAACTGGCAAAAATCTATCAGTTAAAAATTTTGAATTGATTTTAGAGATAACCTTGTTTAACGCCTTGTCTATAGACATTTCATTTTTTAGAAGTATGTTGATATCTTTTGTAAATTTGTAAAGAATATAGTTTCTAAACAAATTATTTGCAATAGGTAAATATAACAAATAATTATCATTCTTTTTTGATAAAACGGCAAAAACAACAGTGAACAAAAAAATGGAAAAGAACAAATACAACAAAACATTTGTTGTACCCATGTTCAAATCAACATCTAAAAGCGAAGACAATTTTGGAATTATAAAAAAGTTCATGGAAATCAAAATAATCACAATCGAGGAAAGAACAGTCATGGGATAAATAGTCGATTTTTGTAAACTATTTTTAGTTTCGATCATTGAATTGAAATATTCTATAAGAGAGGAAAAAGACCTTATCAGTATATTCTTAGTGGTGGATATGTTCATAATATATACAAAGTATTCATGATAACTATTTGATGAAAATACTTGCTCCGCATTTTTTCCTTTTTTCAAAAGCAAAAAACTCTTTGTTAAAACTCCTCGTGTAAACTTTGAAATTTGTTTGCTCTGAATTAAGAACTTAAGTGAGTCATACAAATTGAGACCAGAATTCAACAAAAGATAGAAATTTTCACAAATAATTTTCATTTCTTCGGTGGATATCTTCTTAACATCAAAATAAAGGTTATCAACCTTTTCGTTGATAACCTTTATATCTATATTCTCTAAAATATTGTAATTTTCATCTTTCTCTTCTTCTAATAAATATGTGTTGATTACATTATTACCTTCCTTGAAAGAAAATTTGTATAATTTTTTCATCAATCACCTACATTTAATATAAAATTAAAATCTTTTTTATTATACAACAGATCCAACAATAAAATCAATTATAAACTATGTATAAGTACGATTGTTTTTGTAAATATAAACGAAAATATTATTCATAATCATTTAATATCTTTGTTTTAGAATATTATTTTTTTATGTTATAATTTATTTAGTTCAATTAATGAACTATGATGTTATTTTTAAATAATTTTTAGTTTTAATAAGTATTTTGTTGCTTTATATGGTGTATGTGAAATTTTTACTAATCAATAAATCTTAATAATCTAAAATCCTAAGGGAAAGGTGATATCATGTCTGAAACTAAAAAGATCGTTGTTTTAGGTGCAGGTTATGGCGGGGTTTTAACTGCCAAGAAACTTGCAAAGAAATTTAAAAAGAGAGACGATGTTTCTATCACTGTGATTGATAAGAATCCTTATCACACAATGTTGACAGAATTACACGAAGTAGCAGCAGGTCGTGCTCCTGAAACAGCAGTAAGAATCGAACTTGAAAAGATTTTTGCTGGAAGAAAAGTCGAACTTGTTATGGATCACATTGGAAATATCGACTTTAAACAAAAAAAGTTAGAGGGTAAAGATAAGACATATGACTATGATTATCTTGTGCTCGGTACTGGTTCAAAACCAACATTCTTTGGTTGTAAAGGCGCTGAAAAAAACGCTTTAACACTATGGTCATTTGACGATGCCGTAAGAATAAAACACCATATTATAAACAGTTTTATTAAAGCTTCAAAAGAAACAGATGTTTGGAAGAGAAGAAAGCTTTTATCATTCATTATTATTGGTTCTGGGTTCACCGGTGTTGAAATGGCTGGTGAGCTTGGAGAATGGGTAAACAGACTATCTGAAGATTACGGAATAGATAGAGCCGAAGTAAAAATCTATAATATGGATATGTTGAAAAAAATTCTTCCTATGTTAGAAGACAGTCTTATAGACAAAACATGCAATAGATTGAGAAAACTCGGTATTGAAATACTAACAGAGTCAAATATCACAGAAGTTAAAGAAGACAGAGTTGTTATTAACGAAGAAAGAGAAATCGAAGCTAACACAATAATCTGGACAGCTGGTATTGAAGGAAGTGAAGTAATTCAAAATTCAGATGATGTTGAAACCGTTGCAAGAGGAAGAGTTGAAACTGATGAATACTTGAGAGCAAAAGGTAAAAAAGATGTATTCGTTGTTGGAGACAACATTTTCTTCATCCCTGAAGGAGAAGAAAAACCTGTTCCTCAAATGGTTGAAAATGCAGAACAATCTTCCGACTTAGTTGCAGAAAACTTAACTGCCACAATAAATGAAAAAGAATTAGAACCTTACAAACCAAAATTTCACGGAGTTATGGTTTCTGTAGGTGGAAGATACGCCGTTGCTCAGGTTGGAAATCCAAATAAACCTTTAAAATTCTCTGGTTGGATTGCCATGTTCATAAAACATTTCATAAACGTTATTTACTTTATACAAATCGCTGGATTCCACAAACCATGGAATTACATAATTGACGAATTTTTTCACGTACCAGATAAAAGAAGTTTCCTTGGTGGACACTTTGCCAAAAGATCACCAAATTTCTGGTTGGTACCTTTAAGAATCTTTGTAGGTTGGAAATGGCTTGAAGAGGGTCTTGCAAAAGTTGGAGATGTAATAAAAGATCCAAGCAACATATTTTTGATACCTGCAAAAGTAACTGACGCTGCCACTGCAGCATCTGGTGAAGCCGCCGAAACCGCTACAGAATGGGGAGAAGCTTTAGGTGTTCCCGGATGGATTCAAAGCATTTCCGACTGGGGTATGAATTTAATGTTCTACACTCCTGAAGGTGACTTTACCGTTATGGCTACAATTTTCCAAACAGCTATGGTATTTGCAGAAATTATTTTTGGTATATTCCTAATAATCGGTATGTTTACAGCTTTCTCTTCATTAGCTACATTTGTGATGAGTTTACTGATCTGGGCATCTGGTACAGCTCCACTTGAAATGGCTTGGTATTTTGTTGCTGAAATAGCGTTAATCGGTGGATCAGGAAGTACTTTTGGTGTAGATTACTACTTATTACCTTGGTTAAAGAAAAAATGGAAAAATATCAAATGGGTCAAAAAGTGGTACTTGTATAGTTAATGAAATTAATGATTTATAGTTTTAAAAATATTAAATTTTGGTGATGTGATGAGTACATTTTGGAGTGAATATCCAGAAATAGAAGAAAAATTAATATTTGTAAAAAACAATATGCTCGAAAAAAGCAAAAGCAGTGAAAAGTATCTTGACCGTTCATTTGAATATCTTTATTCGACGGGCGGCAAGATGCTACGACCTGCGTTCATAATAATTGGTAGTTTATTCATGAAACAAAAACTGAACGAAGAAAAAGATAAACTGATAAAAGATCTTGCTTCTGCAGTAGAAATGCTCCATACAGCAACTTTAGTTCACGATGATGTAATAGACGATTCTTTTTTGAGAAGGGGAAAAGAAGCAATACATTCAAAATATTCCAAAGAATATGCGGTTTACATGGGAGATTATCTTTTTAGTGAATCTTTTTTAATACTTTCTGATTACAACATACCAAGAGATGTGATGAAAAATCTCGCTCAAGGTATTTCAACGATCTGTAAAGCAGAGATGCTCCAAAATCACTATAGATATGATTCAAAAGTTTCTGTTGAAGAATATTTAAAAGTGATATCTGGAAAAACAGCTGCTCTTTTTGGAATAAGTCTTTCTTTGGGAGCCAACCAGGTTGGAATAGAAGAAGAAAAGACAAATAAGTTATATGAAATTGGGAATAACATAGGTTTAGCCTTTCAAATAACTGACGATATACTTGATTTCACAAGTGATGAAAAAACTCTTGGTAAAGAAGTTAAATCAGATATTATAATGGGCTATTATACATTACCACTTTTATTGGCTTTTCATTCAGAAAACAAAGACGAGTTACAAAAAATCTTTGAAAAAGATAATATGAATGAAAGTGATTTAGATCAGGTTTTTGAAATAGTTAGAAAAAGTGGTGCAATAGAAGAGTCAAAAAAACATGCAAAAAAATACATTGATAAAGCTACAAACGAATTAGATAAATTTGAAGATACAAAAGGAAAACAAATTTTAAAAGCCATATTACCGAAAATACTAAAAAGATCTTATTGAGGTGTCTGTATGAATGTAAAATCTTTCTTTAAATTTGTAGAAATACAGACGAAGTTAGCAAGTGTGCTACCTTTTTTACTTGGAATTGTATTTGCAATCTACAGATATGATAATTTTAATATCTTTAACGTAGTCCTTATGTTCATATCGTTGGTATTCTTTGATATGACCACAACAGCTATTAACAATTACATAGACTTCAAAAAAGCAAACAAAAAAGAGGGCTACAATTT
>Ga0182235_100270_pt1 | contig 11619 bp, 7 predicted proteins | sample hydfratesGB_TM_B_FD_132460 | JGI IMG/M metagenome (GOLD analysis project Ga0182235, IMG submission 132460) | Subsurface microbial communities from deep shales in Ohio, USA - hydraulic fracturing test GB_TM_B | ecosystem: Environmental > Aquatic > Deep subsurface > Shale gas/oil reservoir >... | reverse complement strand
ATTGTAAAAACTTTTAATTTAAACCTTTTAGAGTCGCGAGATAAAAACATTAATAAATTTAACAACATCCTAAAAGATAGAAGAAAAGAGTTCTATAGATAATATAGAACTCTTTTCTTATTTTCTATTATTTTTTAGAATATTTTTTCACTCTTACATTACAAGTGATATAAGTTTTGTTTTCTTTTATATTTATACTTCTATATATATCTTTATTAAACTATTTTATGGTTTTACTATAATAATTTAAAAGCTTGAATTTTATTTATTTTTTGAGTATAATATAAATGAATGAATAATAAACGAGGAGGTATTCTAATGAGTCAAAAAGAATTTGTAGTAGGAATTGATTTAGGAACAACAAATTCAGCAATTTCATGGATGAAACCAGATGGAAATGTTGAAGTTATTTCAAACTCAGAAGGTAAAAGAACTACTCCATCAATTGTGGCATTTTCCAAAGATGGAGAAATAATAGTAGGTGAACCAGCTAAAAGACAAGCTGTATTAAATTCTGACAACACTATCAGATCAATCAAAAGACACATGGGAGAAGATTATACAGTTAATATAGAAGGAAAAGAGTATACACCACAACAAATATCAGCGTATATCTTGAAAAAATTAGTTCGAGATGCCGAAGATTATTTAGGCGGAAAAATTAAAAAAGCCGTAATCACAGTCCCTGCATATTTTAATGATGCACAAAGGCAAGCAACTAAAGAAGCAGGAGAAATCGCAGGCTTAGAAGTGTTGAGAATTATAAACGAGCCAACAGCTGCAAGTATTGCTTTTGGAATGGATAAATCCGCTGAAGGCGACAAAAAAGTAATAGTTTACGACTTGGGTGGAGGTACTTTTGATGTTTCTATCTTAGACATTGGTGATGACATAATTGAAGTTGTATCAACATCTGGAAATAACACTTTAGGTGGAGACGATTTTGATCAAAGATTAATTGACTATTTAGTATCAGAATTCAAAAAAGATAATGGAGTAGACTTGTCAAAAGACAAACAAGCTCTTCAAAGACTAAAAGAAGCGGCAGAATCCGCAAAAATAGAATTATCCACAAAATTTGAAACTGAAATTAATTTACCATTTATAACTGTTGTAGATGGTCAACCAGTTCATTTAGAAAAGAAAGTTTCAAGAGCTAAATTTGAAGATTTAATTGGAGATTTAGTTAAGTCAACAGAAACGCAAATAGAAAATGCTCTTAAAGATTCCGGGCTTTCTAAAAATGAAATTGATGATATTCTATTAGTTGGTGGATCAACAAGAATTCCAGCAGTTCAAAAATTGGTTAAATCTTATTTCAACAAAGAAGCTAATAAAGGAGTTAACCCAGACGAAGCAGTAGCTATGGGCGCTGCCGTACAAGCAGCAATCATGACGGGGAACTCAGATAAAGATCTTGTATTAGTTGATGTTACTCCTTTGTCGTTAGGTGTTGAAGTAAAAGGTGGTTTAGTTCAACCTGTAATCGAAAGAAACACTAAAATCCCTGTTAAAAAATCACAAACTTTTACAACTGCAGTAGATTATCAACCTGAAGTTGAAGTTAGAGTTTATCAAGGGGAAAGATCACTTGCAAAAGATAATTTCTTTTTAGGTGATTTTAAATTAACGGGACTACCACCAGCCCCAAGAGGTGTACCTCAAATAGAAGTAACTTTTGATATTGATTCTAATGGAATTGTAAATGTATCCGCTACAGACAAAGGAACGGGCAAAAAACAATCTATGGTCGTTTCAGGAAGACAAAAAATGGATCCTGAGCAAATACAAAAAATGATAAAGGATGCAAAAGAATATGAAGAACAAGATAAGAAAAAGAGAGAGGAAATTGAATTAAAAAACCAAGCTGAAGATTTAGCCTATCAGACAGAAAAATTGTTAAATGAAAGTGGAGATAAAGTCCCTGAAGATATTAAAGGTCCCGTAGAAGAAAAAATCAAAGAATTGAGAGAAGCTTTATCAGAAGATAACATAGGTAAAATTAAAATTGTTATGGATGAATTAAAGCAAGAGTCTATGAAAATCGGTCAACATATATATGGACAACAAGGACAACCAGGTCCAGAAGCTGGTCCTCAGCAAAATGCTCAAGATTATACAGATTACCAAGAACCAGAAGACGACAATAAAAGTCAACAATAATAAATAGTAGTTCAGGTGCGGCTTATTAAGCCGCACTATTTTTATATGTTATTATTTGTTATAATCAATATATAATAAAAGGGGGTGATGTATATCAAAAAGAAAAAATATGTATTTTATCTTATTTTTACTTCTTTCTTTATAATTATTTTGACAATAATAGTGCTGGTTCAAAATAATTATAAAGAAACTTATAGAAGCCAGTTTAACTATGAAAAAGAACAAATTGAATTTTATTTAAAACATATTCAAAATGATTTATTTGCCATGTCTTCAGATATGATTTCTATGACTATTAATAATATTTTGGATAGACAATTAGGTTTAATGAATGTTGCAGAAATAAGTGCTTTAAATAATAATTTATTGATATCTGACAACATAAAAACTTATGTTCAGTTTCACAACTTATATAAAACTTATTTAGATGAAATTTATTTTAAAGACTATCTAAGTAATTTTTTTATATATAACAAGACATATGACCAATTATCTCCATATAACATAGACCCCGTTAATATAGATTTAGCAAGTAAAACTATTTTCAATATTTCTGAGCACAACAACTTTTCAGTATCTAATTTTTTTATAAATGATGATGAAAAATATTTTTATTTAGCTACGAAAAATAGAGAAATGAAAGCCGGCGTTTTCACTGGAGAATATATTGGATATATTCTTTATGAAATTAACTTGCAATACTTAAACACTTCTTTAAATATAATCAATAAATCTGAGTTTTTAAATTTAGAATTTTTGCCAGTCAATGCCAAAGATATTGAGGAATTTTATGAAAAATCAACTTTAAGCGATATTTACTTCTTTAGTACTATAGATTTTTTAGATTCAAATATTTATGTTTATAAAGGTTACTCTAAAGCGTTTTTTAATTATATTTTTATTATATCCTCACTTTTTTATATTTTTTGCATTTTTGTTATTTTCAAAACAAATATAGATTATGGTAATTCTTTGATGAAAAATATATCTTCGCTAAATTATGTTTATAAAGATAATTTTGAAAAAGATCCAGAAAAGTTTATAATCCAATTATTAGCAAAAAAGGATTTTGAGAACGATTTTTTAAAAAAGTCCAAAGAAGAAATCCCTTTAAATGCATTTAAAAATGTGTATTTAAAATATTATAATGTTCTACAACTTCCTAATTATGTGGTTTTTTATTCTTTAAAAAATATGAATTTTGTTTTTACAGACAAAATCGATATAGACAATAACCATATAGATCTTTTGGAAAAATTGCAACTTAATTCTGAATGTATAAAGGAAATTAGGACGAATTATTTTGATAATTCTTTGAATTCATTAAATGACTATATAGAAAATGTACCAGAAGAAATAATAAATTCTATTAATAATTATTACGTTAATCTTTTTTCAATTCAAAAAAATCAGCATATAATAATAATAAAAGATACTTCCAAAGAAAAAATAGAAAATTTCAAAAGCATATTAAAAAATCTTTAATTTATCTTTTTTTAGTTTTTTTGTACTTCTTTTCTTTTTTTATGTTATAATTACTATGGATATTATTTTTTATTAGGTAGGAGGGATAAGAATGAAGTCAAAGTTAATTATGGTATTTATGATTTTATCAGCATTAGCAGTTATAGCAGCTCCATTACTTGATTGGGGAAGAGTCTATCCAATGAATGGAGAACAACAAATTTTCTATGCTGATGCAACAAATGATGGGGTTTACTTATTTGGTTATACTAATCCAAAAGATATTACAGAAGATATGCTAACTATGAAAATTGGATTAAATGGTAAGATATTAGACTCATCAGTTTCTGGAGGAAGAAATAACGACTGGGCTCTTTGGGGGTTTGAATCTCATGATGAAGGATTAGTTTCAATAGGGTCATCTAATTCTTTCAGCTACGATTATGACATGATCATATCAAAATCCGGAAAAAATTCTTTCAATAAACCAATAGTTAACTTCGGAATTGAAAGAGGTACATCAGGTTTAGAATTAGGCGATTCATATATTATTGTAGGATACGGAAGTAATCCACAAACCTTGAACATGGTTGGAAAAATAGTAAAGATCAATAAAACAAATAATGAAGTTGAATGGTCTAAATGGTTACCTGGGGCAGAAGCTGGAATTGATATTAAACCTTTATCAGTTCAATTGACAACAGATGGAAACTTTATTATAGCTGGAACAAAAATCAACTTTTTCTCAGGCATAACAGAAGTTTACATGACAAAAGTAAACCTATCTGGTGAAGAAATTTGGACAAAAACATTTTCAGGAAGAGATTATGCAAGAGGATTTGAAGTACAAGAAACAAAAGGTGGATACTTAATCGCTGGTTATAATGGAGATTGGAGCAAAGGCTGGTCTGACTTTTATTTAACAAAGGTTGACCATAATGGAGATATTTTATGGGAAAGCGAATTTGGCCAAGACAAATCAGATCATGCTTATTCTGTAAAGGTAGCTAAAAATGGAAACATATACGTTGCTGGTTATACTACTCCAGAAGGAAAAGATAATTTCGATATGTTGTTAGTGGAATACAATGCTAACGGAGAAATTTTATCTCACGAAGTTGTTGGTGGAAATGGTGATGATGTTGCTTATTCTTTAGATATAGACGATAACGGTAATTTATACATGGTTGGATATTCAACATCAACTGACTTTGGTGCTGATGTAAGTGGAGACCCAGTAGTATTCAAATATTCTGTAAAATAATATAAGATATTAATAAAAACGGAGCTATAAGCTCCGTTTTTATTTTTTTAATGCTATGGAAAGATTAATTATATCTGTAGGGTTTATACCTGGTATCCTCTTGACTTGCCCAAGTGTTTCTGGTTTTATCTTTTTTAATTTTTCTCTTGCTTCAAATGCAAGATTATGAATACTGTCATATTCAAAATCATCTGGAATCTTTATGTTTTCCAGTTCTTTCATCTTCTTAATTTCTTCTTCCATCTTTTTTAAATATCCGCTATATTTATAATAGATTTCTACCTGTTCTATAATATTTTGATCATCTATTGAATCTAAAGGATTTTTATCCAAATAGGAAATATCAATATAGCTTACTTCTGGTCTTTTCAACAATTCGCTAAAAGGTGTTCTGCTTTTAATTAACCCAGAGTTTTTTGTTTCTAAATATTCATTTATGTTTTCAGGGGATATTTTTAATTTATTTAGTTCTTCAATTTTTTCCTGTGTCTTTTTTAAATCTTTTTCAATTTTATCAATGTTTTCTTTTGATAAAAGATTATATTTTTTTGAATATTTTAACAACCTAAAATGTGAGTTATCATGCCTCAAATGCAATCTGTATTCAGATCTTGAAGTTAATAGTCTATAAGGTTCATCAACACCTTTGTTTATTATATCGTCAATTAATAAACCAATATAACTTTCTGATCTATCTAATATAAATGGTTCTTGTCCATCTATACTTAAAGCAGAATTTAACCCAGCTATTAAACCTTGTCCTGCAGCTTCTTCGTAACCAGAAGTTCCGTTAATCTGTCCTGCAAGATACAAACCTTTTATACTCTTGGTTTCTAATGTATGCTTTAGCTGATAAGGTAAAACAAAATCATACTCAACCGCATATGCTGGCCTTTCTATAACCACATTTTCTAAACCAGGTATTGTTTTTAACATTTCAACTTGAACTTCGTAAGGTAAACTTGTACTCATACCATTTATATAATATTCTTCAGAATTTTTAGACTCGGGTTCCAAAAATATTTGATGTGAATCTTTTTTGAATTTCATCACTTTGTCTTCTATGGAAGGGCAGTATCTTGGACCTTTAGATTTAATTAATTTAACATCCCCATACAAAGGAGAAAATGAAATATTATCCTTTATAACTTTATGTGTGTTTTGATTAGTTCTTCCAATATAGCATGGATAATCTTTGGATAGAATCTTTTTCTCTGAGAAATAAGAAAAAGCTAAAGGTTTATCTGACGTTTCCTGTACGGTTAATTTATTAAAATCAATTGAAGATTTTTTAACCCTTGCAGGTGTTCCAGTTTTAAATCTATCCATTTTAAGCCCCAACTTTTTTAAAGAATCACTTAAATTATTTGATGAAAGATCTCCCATTCTTCCGGCATCATATGTTTCTCTTCCTATAAAAATCTTTCCCTTTAAATATGTCCCTGTGGTAATAATAACTTTTTTTGAAAAATAATCTAAACCTAATTCAGTTTTTATTCCAACAACTTCATTATTTTCAGTTATTAATTCTTTTGCTATACCATATCTCAAAGTTATGCCCTTAGTTTTTTCTAATATTTTTTTCATTTCAATGGAATATTCGTATTTGTCTATTTGCGCCCTCATTGCCCTCACAGCTATCCCTTTAGATGTGTTGAGCATTCTTACGTTTATCATAGTTTTATCCGTTACAGAAGCTTGTACACCTCCTAATGCGTCTATTTCTCTTGTTACTATTCCTTTTGCTGGTCCACCTATTGCAGGGTTACATGGTGCCCAACCAACAGAATCCAAATTTATGTTTAATATAAGGACATTTTTGCCTAATTTTGCTGCCGCTACAGCTGCTTCAATACCAGCATGTCCTGCTCCCACTACTATAACATCATATTTATTATCATAACTCATTAACGTTCACCTCATCAAAGATTTTTAATATATTATATCATCTTAAAATGTTTATTGTAATAAATCCATATAAAATTAAATTTAAAAAAGCCATATCCGAAGATATGGCTTTTAATACTAATTTATATAACTTTTAATTCTTTTCCGATTTTTTCAAATTTTTCTATTGCAAAGTCTAAATCTTCTTTCGAATGAGATGCACTGATCATAACTCTTATTCTTGCTTTGCCTCTTGGAACCGTAGGGAAACCAATTGCAGACGCAAATATCCCTTGTTCATACAACTTTTTAGAAAATTCCTTAGCTGTTTTTGCTTCGTATAACATAACTGGAGTAATAGGAGTCATTGTATTACCTATATCAAATCCCAAAGATTTTATTTTCTCTTGGAAATATTTTCCATTATCCCATAACTTTTTCACAGGATCTCCTGTTTCTTTTAAATATCTTACTGCTGCTAAAGCTGCACCAGTTTCTGCAGGAGATAATGAGCTTGAAAATAAGAAAGGTCTTGCTTTTTGCTTTAAGTATTTTATCAGTACTTTCTTACCTGCAATAAATCCTCCAACAACACCAAAGGCTTTTGAAAGAGTTCCCACTTCTATGTCAACATCGTCATGAAGGCCAAAATGATCAACTATTCCTCTTCCATTTTTACCCAGTACGCCTTCTCCGTGAGCATCATCAACCATTACTAAAGCATTATACTTTTTTGATACCTTTGCTATTTCATCTAAAGGGGCTATGTCTCCATCCATTGAAAATACTCCGTCTGTTATAACTAATTTTCTTCTTGCTCCTTCTTCGTCTGCTTTTTTCAAAGCCTCTTCCAAAGAAGCTACATCTTTATGTTTCCACACATACTTCTTTGATTTTGTTAGTCTAACTCCATCTATTATGCTTGCATGATTGAGTTCATCGGAAAGAATCGCATCTTCTTTACCCATTATAGCTGGAATTACAGCTTGATTTGCATTAAATCCACTTTGAACTACCAAAGTGTCTTCAGCACCTTTAAATTCTGCTAATTCTTTTTCTAATTTATTATGAATTTCTAAAGTCCCAGCAATTGATCTAACTGCCCCAGGGCCAACTCCCCATTTTTCTATAGCTTCAATTGCTCCTTTTTTAAGTTTTTCATTGTTTGCAAAATCAAGATAATTGTTAGAACACATGTTGAGTACTTTTTTCCCATCTACATTGAGCCATGCTCCTTGAGCGGTTTCCAATGTTCTAATAGTAACCAGCAAACCATTTTCTTCTAATTCTTCCATTTCATTTTTTAAGTCTTCATAAAAATTCATTAAAAAAACCCCCTTAATCAGCTATTTTAAGAATTATTTTTCCACTTTTCCCCGACATCATCAGTTCAAAAGCCTTTTTGTAATCTTTTAAATCTAATTCATGTGTTACTACTTTTTCAAGATCTATCTTTTTGTATTTTAACAACTGAGAAGCAATATGCCAAGTTTCAAACATTTTTCTTCCAGTTATAGTTTGTATAGTGATATTTTTAAATACAGCTGTGTTCATTACAAAAGGAATTTCGTTGTCATTATAAACTCCTAAAATTGAAGCAAAACCTCCGTTTGTTAAAGCTATTATTCCATCATTTAAAGCTTTTACACTACCAGACATTTCTAATAGAACATCTATCCCATGTCCATCAGTAAACTTTGCTATCTCTGCGTGAAGGTCTGTTTCTGCAGGGTTAATTACCAAATCAGCTCCCATATCTTTTGCCATTTTTATTCTATAATCTGATATTTCACTGACTATTACAGCAGCGGCTCCTGATATTTTTGCAATTTCAATTGCCATAGCACCTATTGGACCTGCTCCTGTGATTAAAACTATTTTACCCCTTAAATCAGTAGCTGTTGCGGTGTGAATTGCATTTCCTAATGGCTCCATAACTGACGCGTATTTTAAAGGTATTGATTCATCTATTTTCCACAAAACAATTTCTGGAACTACAGTATATTCAGCAAAGACTCCATCTCTATCTACTCCTAAAATTTCCATATCTTTACATACGTGCATTTTACCCGTTTTACACTGATAACATACTTTACAAGGAATATGAGTTTCGCCTGAAACTATATCACCTTTTTTCAAGTTTTTTACTTCTGGTCCTACTTCTACAACTTCACCAACAAATTCATGTCCACCTATTTGTGGAGTTTTTATTCTGTCTTCAGCCCACTTATTCCATTCATATATATGAACATCAGTACCACAAACTGAAGCTCTTAAAACTCTTATTTTTACGTCGTCAGAGTTTATAATTTTCGGTTCTTCAACATTTGTTAGTTCAAATCCTTCACCAGGTTCAATTTTTATAAGAGCTTTCATATTTTCACTCCTCTATATATAATTTAATTTATATTACTTACTATTATAGTTTAGAACATTATGAAAAATTTTTCAATGTCTTAGAAAGTTGAATTTTATTAATAATTCAAGATAATCGCCTGTTATTAAAAAAAATCACCATAATTTACACTATTAAAAAAGAGGATGGATTTAACCACCCTCTTAAGCAATATCAATATCTACTTTTTCATTTTCAATTTTTTCTTTTATATTGTCTATCTTGGCTTTCAACTTGTTGTTACCAATTAATAAAGATTGATCTATCTTTTTTATGGAATGACTTATAGTTGAATGATTTCTTTTAAGCATTTTTGCAATATTTTTCACTGGCATTTTTAAATATATTTTTAGTAAATAAGCTAATACTTGCCTTGATTGAGATACACTCTTTTTTCTTGAATTTGAATAAAGTTCATCTCTTGTGATTTCAAATTCATCTAACACAGAATTAATCAAAGAATTTATCTTAATGGTTTCATATGCTTCTTTTGAGTTGTATTTAACTTTGGAATTGTTCATCCTCATTATAGATTCAACTATTTTTTTTGCAGAATAAACTGTTGCTGGTTCACCTGTAATTTTTGTATGAAGCATTAAATTCATAATTGCTCCGCGAAGTCTTCTCAGGTTTCTGTTAACATTTTCTGCTAAATAGTGAGCCACATCATCTGATAAATTCAAAGAAATCATATTTGCCATCTTCTTGGCTATTAAATATCTTGTGTCTTCATCTGGAGTTCCAACATTAACAATTAATCCCATCTCAAACCTTGAAATCAGTCTGGGGTGAAACGTAGCCAATTCATCGGGAGTTCTGTCTGAACAAACTATAACTTGCTTTCCAGCGTTGAATAAAGAATTAAATGTATGAAATAATTCATTTTGAACATTATTTTTCCCGATTAAGAACTGAACATCATCTATAAGTAATATGTCTACAGTTTTTCTAAACCGTTCTCTAAAGTTATCCATGTTCTGGGCCCTAATGGAATCCATCATCTCATTCATAAAATCTTCTGCTGTTAAGTACTTTACCCTTAAATCCGTGCTATGTTCTAAAATATGATTGGCAATAGCATGCATTAAATGGGTCTTACCTAAGCCTACATCCCCATAGATGAATAAAGGATTGAATTTGCCTGGATTCTTAGCTACTTCCATAGATGAATAATATGCCATTCTATTAGATTCACCTATAACAAAAGAACCGAATGTAAATTCTGAATTGAATTCAGATAACTTCAAAGGTCTATTTTTTATTAAAGGACCTGATGTTCGATTTTTCGCTTGATCTATAGTCTTTATTTTGTATGAAATCTTTACTTCTCGCCCCAGGATATTTGTTATTGTGTCTTTTATGACAGTATTATACTTTTTTTCAACTGTGTCTTTTATGAAATGATTACTTAATCCTATTACTACTTCTTTTTCATTCATATGAACGATCTCTGAAGTTGACAACCAATTGTTCCATGTTTCTCTGGAAATATTCATTTTTAACTTTTCAAGAAGATCATCCTTGAACATCTAATCCACCCCTTCAAAATGTAGCCAATATATAGCTTATCATATTGAGGGTAGTTAATCAAGAAAATTTTAGATTAATTCTTTATAACCATTATTGTTAAAGGAATACAAAGGTTTTATGTTTCAAGAATGCTTCCAATGTATCAATTAGAAGATTTTGTTTAGTATATTGTGTAAATATTTTTTTATTAAATATTATCTGTATACTATTTTTAAATCAATTAATTTTATATATATTCATTTCTTTGTAATTATATAGTAACGTTTATATGGGTACTCACCGATTTCCATCTTTTAATACGAAATTTTCTAAAACCCTTTATTAGAGTATATTATAATTTAATATTATATGTCATTGAAAATATTATTGTGAAGTCTTAAAAAATACTATATATAGTATTACATATTATTAAATATTCTTAAAAAAAACTCAAAATCCAACTATAGTTGGATTTTGAGTTTTAACATTAATTTTCAAACTGCAATTTGTATAAATCATAGTAAACACCTTTTTTATCCATAAGTTCATTATGTGAGCCTTCTTCAACAACTAAGCCTTTATGTACAACTAATATTTTGTTGGAACTTTTGACAGTTGACAATCTGTGAGCAATAGATATGATAGTTGTCGTGTCAGCAATTTTGTCTAATGCCTTTTGAATTAGGTCCTCTGTTTGAACATCTATACTTGCAGTAGCCTCATCTAATATTATTATTTTTGCATTGAATAGAACAGCTCTCGCCAAGGCAATTAATTGTCTTTCGCCAGAGGACAAAGTCCCTCCTCTTTCAAGAATTTCTGTATTATATCCTTCTGGAAGTTTTTCAATGATGTCATGTGCAAATACTTTTTTAGAAGCTTTAATAACTTCTTCTTCAGAAATGTCTTCATTAAACAACCTAATGTTATCAATTAT
>Ga0182235_100269_pt1 | contig 11639 bp, 6 predicted proteins | sample hydfratesGB_TM_B_FD_132460 | JGI IMG/M metagenome (GOLD analysis project Ga0182235, IMG submission 132460) | Subsurface microbial communities from deep shales in Ohio, USA - hydraulic fracturing test GB_TM_B | ecosystem: Environmental > Aquatic > Deep subsurface > Shale gas/oil reservoir >... | reverse complement strand
TATTTATTATTTTAGCAGAAAAATATTTATTAAAATGATAAATGAATGTCATCCTCCAACTAACAATTAAATAAATTACTCAGTAATTTATTTCAAAATGTAGTGATAGTTTTATAAAATCACTCACCGGTGGATAGGGGCCTGCCCAATTTTCATAATCTTGTTTTCTTTCATCTGAATAACTTGTATTTAAATCTATGGCACCTTTTTTATAGAATTCTGACAGAAATTTAACTTTTAAATTCCAATCAAATAACAGATCAAATCCAAATAAAAAACCTTCCATGTCATTTCCATAATCAAAACCAACCGGAATTTCAACTCCATCGTATTCTGCGGTAAATTTCAAGAGTTTTTGCCATCTGTTGTACATCCAGGTGTACACTTTGTAGTACTCAAATTTTGGTGCAAGGTAATAATCATCTAACCTATAAACATATCTACCTCCAAGGGCATAAGCTAATGATGTTGGTTTGTAATTAGTGGCACCAGCCTCTGTATCTGGAACAACAAAATCATCCATTGCAAATTGTCCATAAATTTGCAATTTTTTTATTGGGATCAATGAAAAGTCTGCTCCCAATATTGTATTAGAATATCCTTCACCATAAGTATTGTGCAATATCCCAAAAGGGTTAACATCTACAAGGTCGGGAATTTTTCCCCCAACAAGGTTGATTTCGCTAAATGACACTCTCAAAAACTGTAAAGAGTCAAACTCTATTCTGTGAATAATATACGTTTTGTATGGTTCTGCATATCCTTTGTAACCATCTAAACCACGTCTATCTGAGTTTCCATCTATTCCAGGTGTTTTTTGAATGAGCCACTCTTCATTGCTCAGTTCAAAATTCAAGTCATACACACCAAATATTATTTTTACTCCCTTGTTTTCAAACCCACCTGTTAATCCAACTACATAAGGCAAAGAGTCAGAAAGATATAGGTTTCTTTCAAAATCTCCCCAATCCGTTGTATATTTCCCGTACATAATCCAAAAAGGTTTTGAATTATAGTGAATTGTATAATCATCTACTTCAAAATAGTTTCCAAAATAAGAAGGATAAGGGGTTACATTTGTAAAATTAATCCCCTGGTTTATATTTTTTATTAATATGTCTTTTTCTCTTACAATTTCAGAAAAAGAAAAAACTGTGATTATCAAAAATAATAACAAACTAATCTTTTTCATTTAAAAGCCTTCTTTATATTCCTATTTTTAAATCAAAAATAAGATGCAAATTAAATATCTTTGTATTATTGTTTATATCGTTATATGTTAGTTTGATCTTGGTGAATTTTAAATCATATATGGATTTTATACTAAAATAATTGATTTGGTTTTCATCATATATTCCAAAATCATAGTTTATATCTACATAGCCATTCCCATAAGAATCGAATAAAACCACGGATATATTCGTTATTTTTGAATTATCTCCGTATTTCAAGCCAAAAGGATAGTCAAACATAAGTCTTGCACCTGGGGTGTTTGAAAGTGAGAATGATCTGTAAAAAAGTTCATCATATGCTTTTTCAGCGCTGTATAGTCCGCTTTGAGTATAGTAATACTCAATTCCAGGCCTTATGTTTATATTTCTAAAATTGAAAATTTTTGAAATTCCAACTCCAAACCCCTTAGAAAAATCTGGATAGTTAGCCACACCTTCAAAATATATATCAAAATAATTTTCGTTTAAATAGTAGAAAGATAATAATCCTCTATCTGAAAAAAATAATACTTGAAAAGGGCTTGGCAAATTTTCTGTCACGTGGTTTAAATTTGATAAACCGAAATGATTATTATTGTAATTGAAATTTAGTGTATTCACAAAATCATTTCTATACCCACTCAAAGTTTCTTGGTTTTCAAAGTATTCTGAGTATTCTTCTGTGCTCATAAAAGGTATTGAAGATAACCAAGAAAATCTATAATTTAACTTGTTTTCAAAATCGTATTTAAATGTGAAATTATCATAATATGGTGAAGCTTCAGAAAGAAGTAAGTCGTATTTCAAAGGGCCTGTAGATACCTTATTTCTACCTAAAATAAAAGAAAAATTATCCTCTCTTAAAGATAAATAAGATATTTTTGGGAAATCAAGACTCATATAAGTGATTTGGGGTAAATTATATAAAGAGTAATTTCCATATTCGTAATAAGAAGTTCCAGCTATTTGAAAATCCCCGGTAAATTGAGAATAAAACTTATCTTCATAACTGCTTTTAAAATAGAAATTTATTAAGTCGTTGTTTTCAAGGACTATTTCTCTGTGTAAGTTTTGATCTATTGTTGAAGATATATACCAAGAAGCAGGAAACTTGAAATCAGAAGAAAATCTGTTTTCGTATTTTATGGGAAATTCTATTTCAAAGATATTGTCATAATTTATTTTATCCTCTGAGTAAAAAGGATAAAATATTTTATTGCTCTCTTTAATTAGGTAATAATCTGAATCTTCAGTTGTTAAAATTTTCGCAGATGAAAAAGAAATAATAGAAAAAAATATCACTAAAAAATATAAAAAATATTTTTTCAAATAAATCGCCCCTCCAGTAGAATTTGTTTCACAATTTCTACTATATATACTTTCTTTCTTCTCCTGGTTTTATTTCATCGTTTAACAACTTTTTTGTCAGTTCTTCTAATTTGTTTTTTATTTCTTTTCCGTAATACCCCTTGTCTTTTAGCTCTTTTCCATTTACAGATAATTCTAAATTTTCAATTTTATCAAAATATTTAAACAATTTTTCTCTCAAATTCTCTTTTAATTTAACAGCCACAAAGATAATCTGTTCGCTGTTCAATATTTTTATACAGTCAAAAAAATGAGAGTATTGAGGATGTTTTAATTCGTTTAGCTTTTCAAATGATTCTCTTGCCTCTGCTAAATTATCATAAAAGTTCCCCGGTAGACCATATCGATATTCTATGAATTTAACAGTTTCTTCTGGAGTGTATTGTAATAAGACAAAGAGTAAAAGGTGTAAAAACCTAACATTTTGTGTGTATTGTTTATAATTTTTTTCAAAATAACCGTATAATTCAAAGAGTTTTTCCACGTCTTTGTCCAAAGTTGGCGTATAATACGAAAACGGAAAAAGATGAGATATTATTTTGAACTCTCCCATTCTCCTAATAGATTTCAACGGTTTTGGTTCTTTCAATATTTTTTCTAACTCATCTCTAATTCTTGGACCTGTTACTTTTTCGAGATATTCATTTTTTACTGTTTTTTTCATGTATTCACATGTTTGTTCATCTATTTGAAAGTTGTATCTTTGTTCAAACCTTATTGCTCTTAATATTCTTGTTGGATCTTCTACAAAAGAAAGAGAATATAGTACTTTTATTATTCCCTCTTCAAGATCTTTTTTTGAGTTAAAGAAATCTAATAACGTACCAAAAGTTTCTTGATTTAATTTTATTGCCATTGCATTTATTGAAAAGTCTCTTCTGTATAAATCCTTCTTTATTGTAGAAACTTCTACTTTTGGAAGTTCAGCAGGTGATTCATAATATTCAGTTCTCGCTGTTGCCACATCTATTCTGAACCCATCTTTGAAAAAAAGAGAACAGGTATTGAATTTTTCATGGACGACATACTTAATCATTAGCTGCTCAGCAACGAATTTACCAAATTCCGGCCCATCACCTTCAACTACTATATCAACGTCCAAATTTTCCACGTTTAACAAAAGGTCTCTTACAAAACCCCCAACTACATAAACAGGAGTTTTTCTTTCTGAACCATAAGCCCCCAACAACCTCAAAAGGTTCATTATTCTTTTAGGTAGTTGTTTTTGCATTTTTTTTGATACGTTGAATGTATCGTACTTTTCTTTTATTATTGGATTTGGCGAAAAATCTAATACGCCATTAGAAGCCCTTAAAATATCCGACCTTGTAATTATACCCATGAGGATACCATCTTTTAGCACAGGGAGCCTGCCAATGTCATTCTCGGCCATGATTTTTCTTATGTGTGAAACCGAAGTATCTGTATCCACAACTTTTAAATTATTTGTCATTACAGATTTCACTGGAGCGTGAGATAATTTATGTTTTCTTGCTTTTTCAACATCTTTTTTAGTTATCAACCCAACAAGTTTGTTTTTGTCTACAACCGGTAAGCTGGAATGACCAGTTTGTTCCATTATTTCATAAGCTTTTTCTATTTTTTGTTCAGAGAGTATAGTCCTTACAGGAGAAGACATTATATTTGAGGCTTTTATCACTGGTATAAAGCTCTCTTTTAATTTAGAAATAATTTTGTCTATTATGGTTTGGACAGGAATTTCTTTAGCCTTTGCTGCCCCGGCTTTTTTATGACCTCCACCACCAAAAACACTTAAAATTGTGTTTAAATCAATTTCATCAGTTCTTGATCTACCAACTATATAAGCGTTTTTCCCCATTCTAACTACAACGAAAAGGATATCTGGCATCAATGCTTCAAAGATTTTGTGTGTTATAACATTTAGGCCACCTATGAATTTTTCTATTTCCCAATAGGATATAAATACATTTAAGTCGTTGACGTAAAAATCATGGATATTGTTATACAGTTTATCAAAAAGTTCTTTTTGTTCTTCTGTCATTTCAAGTGATACAAATTCTTCTACTTCTTCTAATCTTGCCCCGTTTTTTATAAGTTCAGCAGCTACTAAATGATCATCTATTTCCGTCGTGGTATATACAAAATTTCCCGTGTCTTCGTGAATTGCTATTAAAAAAAGAGTTTCATAGGTATCTGGAAGATCTATTTTTTTTTCAAATACTTTTTGAAGAACAATTGTGACAGCAGCTCCCATTTCTTTTGAATAATCGTTACCTTTTATGTTTCTATCCCTTAGTTTAGGATGGTGGTCGTAAATGTCAACTTCTATTCCATTTTCTATTAATTTTTTTATTGATTTAGGAATTCTATTTATATCAGCAGTATCAACAATGACAACTTTAGAAAAACCTTCATTATCTATATCTTCTTTAAATTCTTCAAGAAATTCATTTTCATAATAGAATTCAAGCTCGTATATATGCAAAAATTCGTTAAGATTTTTTGCTGGTTGCCCTTTAATAACAATTATAGGATTTTCATATATCAAAGAAGCAGCAAAAGCTGCAGCAAATCCGTCAAAATCCGGATTGTTATGTGTGGTTATTACTGTTTTCATAAAAATACTCCTCGTTAAAATAATCTATTCATCTTTTTAGATTCTTCTTTTTTCTTATTTAGTTTTGTATAACAATCCCTACAAACTGCTATATATTTTTCAAAACCTCCAACATCTATTTCACCTTTTTCATCTTCAACAATTTTATAAGAAATAGTTCCTGTATATTCGCCACATTCATGGCAAACAGCTTTTTTCTTTATGACTTCATCAGCATATGACATAAGAACTGAAGTTGTAGGAAATACGTTGTTTTTGAAGGTTAAATCAAGTCCTGAACAATAAACATCTACACCATTTTTTCTTAGAGTTATAACAACATCTTTTAGGTTTTCATTTATGAATTGAATTTCATCTATGAAAATAGCTTTTTCGTCTCCATCTATGTTTTTTAATATTTCTTCTGGTTTTGAAATTGGAATTGCATTTACTTTAGTTTTATTATGGGAAACTATATAAGTATCTTCATATCTATTATCTATTAAGGGTTTAAATGCTTTGAATTTCTTTTTGCCTAAATCATAAATTTCTACGTAAGAAAGAAGTTCTGAAGTTTTTCCTGAATACATAGGTCCTACAATTACTACTAATCTTCCACTTTTCATTTTTAATAATCCCCTTTCAATTAAAAAATATTCAAATCAAAATCAATCAATTTATTTTATCATGTTATACGAGTTATAATGTTAATGAGATTATTTTTTCATAATAATTTTTTGAACATAATTTATGTTGATAGAGATTTTTACTCTCCTATTATTTAAAGGTGGTAGTGATAGTGATATGATGTTGATAGTTTAAAAGTCACTAAAACTGTTATGGGTTATGATTTATACAGGTCGATAAGTTATAAACTTGCAATTTTTTTATCGACGAAAAATTGTTGATAACTTTTTTACATATCTTTGTATACTATTACTATGTTGATAGTTTTCAAATGTTGATAATTTTTGAACCTGGTTATCGAATTTTTTGTTTATAACTCATCTTTCGACATTTTTATAAACTTTGATTTTTTCACAATGTTTATATCTTTTATAATTATTTATTTATGATATTTTTGAGATTTATAAACCAAACAGAGTTATAAACGTTGAAAGTTCATAACTCAAAAAAGGGGTGTTTTAGCTATGAAAAATGAGATTTTAAAAAGTTATGATGTTGATAATTATAAGATTTTGTTGATTAAGGGTGATATAACAGAAGAAAAGGTTGATGCAATAGTAAATGCTGCTAATTCTACACTATCTCACGGTGGTGGAGTTGCAGGAGTTATTTCAAGAAAAGCTGGCCCAAATTTGCAGAAAGAATCTAACGAATACGTTCAAAAATATGGAAAGGTAAAAACAGGAGAGGTTGCTGTTACTTCTGCTGGAGATTTGAACGCTAAGTACGTTATTCATACTGTTGGGCCTATTTGGTATGGAGGAAACAAAGATGAGAGAGATTATCTTTATTTAGCAGTTTATAATTCATTAAAAAAGGCAGAAGAACTTGAATTAAAGAGCGTTTCTTTGCCTTGTATAAGTGCCGGTATTTTTGGTTATCCTTTTGAAAAAGCAGTGAAAGTTTATAAGGATGCAGTTATCGACTTTCTTAAAAAGAATCCAAAACACCTTTCAGAAGTACGTTTTGTTATTTATGATAATAAGAATGTTGATAAGTTTATAGAAAATTTTGATATTTAGTAACTAGTTAGTTTGATTGATAGTTGGTTAAGAAATCGGAGATTTCTCTTGGAAGAGTAGAAATTGTTTCACAATTTCTGTCGTTGGTTGAAGGTTGTTGATTGTTTGTTAAAAATATTGGTAAAAAGCTTTATATATGTCATGTTGAGCGAGCATAACGAGTCTAAATATCTGTTAAGTCAATTTTGCTTTGCAAAATTTTGTTCTCCTCTTAATGTTTAAGAGGAGGGGACCACTTTATTGGTGAGGAGTTTAGACACTTGATTTTAGAACAATTTCGAAATATAAAAACTCAAAGTAGGTTGTATAGTAGAAATTGTTTTACAATTTCTGTTGAGGGTTTATGGTTGGATGTTGGAGGGGAAGAAACCAACAACAAAATGCGGGGCATTTTAAAAGGAGGGGTTACTATGAAAAAAAGTTTGTTTTTTACGTTGTTATTATCGATTATTTTTATTTTTAGTTCTTGTGTGCTGCTTAATGATTCAAATACAAACACTGGAACAAATATAGATTGGACAGAAGATGAATACCAAAATGTGAAATTAATATACACAGCTTACAATGAAGGCGCTTCTCTTTCAATTTCAGAATTAGAAGAATTAGCTTTAACGCACGCTGGAGCTAATAACGTTATGTCTCTATATTCTTTTTTCAAAGGTGAAATAACCTTGGAACAACATTTTACCAAAGCTATGGGGGATATATTGAAACCAACTGATATAAGAATTAGAAATTATATAGGAAATGTAATAGAGAATAGTAGTTATGGTTCTGATGATGAATCAGATTATCAAAATAATTGGTTGATAAATTATTTTGATAATGAAATTCCAGTTGATAACACTGATGCACCACCAAGTATTAATTTTAATCCTGATTTAGTTTCAAAATATAATACTAAAGTTATTGAATTAAAACCAAGAATATACGAAATTTTAGATCATTATATGAAAGATGGAAACAATTTTGATAGATGGTATGATTTTTATGCTAATTCTCAAATGGTTGATTCAACAGTATATCCTGCCATATTTGACTCTACAGAAACTTTGAGTACAACTATAAAAGATGAATACGCAGAATATTTAGCTAGAATAGCTGTTACATACACAGATTCAAATATTTCATTTACTCAAAATATATCTAATTCCAATCCTTGGGTATATGGTCAAAATATTAATTTCAACGACATACCTCCAGAGTTACTTTTAGCAGTTTTTTTTCAAGAGTCTAATTTTGTTCCATTTTCTTATAGAGCAGAAGTTACAGAAATTATTATTAATGAAGAACCTTTTGAATATATATTTGGATTATCTTTTGGTTTAGCTCATATATTAATTGATTCAGATAAAATATATATATCTTCAGAGCATATAGATATAGGTGATTATGGACTAGTAGATGAAAAAACTTCGGATATTGGTGACAGAGATTTTTCTTTAATATCATATATTTACTTTGGAAACACGAATAAATATGATGCTGAAAATGTTTTTAGAAGTTGGGATTTGTTAACTGTAAGAGGTTCTACAATGTATGCTTTGACATATTTGAGTTTGATCTATAATAAAATAATGACTTTAAAATAATTTGTTTTTCAAACAACCTCAGAAAATGGGGTTGTTTTTATAACAAAAAAATAATTAATAATAGTTGAATAAAAAGTGAAAAAAGAGTTATAATATAACTGTCTAAATTTTGTGGCAGGTGTATATAATTTTACTAATATTGCTTCTATTAATTATTTATAGTAATAAAAAGATAGTGATTTCAAAAAATTTATATTATTGAAAAACCAGCCCTTCTAAAGATTTTCAAACTGCCAAGTTTTTTAAATCAAGAATTTAATAATAAAATAAATTCTTAGGGAGGGGATTTTTTATGAAAAAAGTATTGCTTTTTTCTATAGCTTTTATGTTGGTTTTTTTATTGATATCTTGTACTGGAGTGACTGATGATGGAGATGTAGATACAGCAGGTACTACAGAATTTACCATTAATGATTTTGACGGTACTAGTAAATCAGAAGCAGAAGCTTTATTAACTGCAAATTCAAATGATCCAGCAGGAAATGCAGCTATGGCTATTTTTGAAACAGAGGAATTTTTTACCACATATGTTAGGGGTATGGACGAAGATTTTAGCGATGCTGCAACATATTTAACTAATATCTCCGAGGCTGCTTCTGAATTAAGTAATATTTTTGGAGATAAAGTTTATGGTGAATCAGATTATTATACTGGACCAAAAGCAGATATACAAGAACAAATTACAGTAATTTATGATAATCTATTGGACATAAAAGGTATTGTAACGGGTACAGAAATTGCTAATTATTTGGCTAATTTATCATCAAGGTTAAATAAAATTGTAAACGAACAAGAAATTAATATCATCATGGAAAAAAACCCAGCAGGATATTTTATGAATATTGTAATGGGAGATAATCTTGATATGGATCCTGAAAGTGACTTTGATGCTTTGAATTATATTCCTTCAAATGGTATTGCATTTGATTATCGTGATTTTATGACTGTAAAATCTTTTGTGGATGCAATTATTAACTTATTAGATGAACAAATTTTCACACCTCAAAACAAAGATATGATAATAGAGTTTGCACAAATATCTTATGGTTTTGAGTATACAGATTTAAGCGATACAAGATATTATTTTAAAGATGGAACTTATACTTTTGAAACAGATTATGTAAAAACGGAGTTCATAGAAGATTTGATATATTTTATGGATGAAATTAAAGGAACAGGAGATCTTGAAGCTATATATAAAATAGATAGCGGAAGTGCTACCCCTACAGTTTCAGAATTGGAAAGCGATTTTTCTATTATTTTTGATAGAGTTTCTCCTAATGATGTGGATTCTACAAAAGTAAGTATGACAGATGTTATAAACGATAACATGGTTCTTACGCCTAACATTTCCAATATCATTTCAATGATAGATATGGTGTTAGAAAATTACCATAAAATAGTTCAATTTGAAGCTACTAACAGATTTCAAAATAGAGAGAGGGTTAATTTTCTGGAAGCTAACATACACATGATGGATATAATGGAATCAGCTACAGATACAACAACATTACAAAAACAAAATTTCAAAATGACTGAAATGAGACAAATTGAAATGATCAACGAAGAACAAGTTAAGTTAAATGAAACTGTTTTTGGTGATATGGGAGATATTATAGATATTTTGAGAAGTGCTTTACCTTTTGGAAGTTTAGTTATTTCAGATGATGGTGTTGTTATAGAAGAAGATTCAACTGGAGATCCAATTTTATTAGCTGATATGGAAATAACTATTAATTTTGGTGGTATTTCAGATGGAATGGATTTAGCTGATTTTAATATGTATGTTGAATCAGGATTTAGTTCACCATTAGCAGAATTATTGTTGATGGATAAATATGACGGGACTAATGTAAACACTAATCTTGTTCCGGAAATTAAAAATTTAATAGGTGAAATTAACGGAATTAGTTATATTGGTTATGATGTAGAAGTTGAATTTGCATTTGGATCCGATTTTTCTTATAACATGTACATATACGATTTATTGAATGAGACAACGTTAATAGAACATTTTGAAAACCAATAAATAATATAAAAAATAGGTTGGGAATTTTCCCAACCTATTTTCATATGTAAAACTTATTTTACTGTTATTGTTTTTCCAGGTTTTCCATTTTCAATAATTCCGTTTAATAATGTTTTTACACTGTTTGATGTGCTTGTTGCACCAGTGAATGTGTCTACTTCACTTGCTGATTGTTCAGCGATAACTCTATATGATAATACAGAAAAGTATCTTGAAGGTTCTATTCCCATATTTTTTCCATAATTAGGATCGTCTGTTTTTAATCCTCCATTGGCATTGAAAGAATCAGCATAAGCGTTTACAATAATTCCATTTTTAACTGTGATTTCTAAGAAATCTATCCAACCGTGTGAAGCTTCTGCCATTTCTGCTCTGTATTCACCGTCAGCTAAATTTGAAGCGGCAAAGTTAGAGAAATTAACTTTAATTGTTTCACCAGGAATTCCTCTGTATTTAATAGCGTGAGCTAAGAATCTTACAGCATTAGATGAACTTGTAGCTCCTGTTACTGTATCAACGTCAGATGGTCTATCAGCTTTTACTAATCTATCTGCTAAAGTAGCAAAGTATTTAGCTGGATCCATACCCATATTTTCTGCATAGTTAGCATCATTTGTTTTTAATTCTCCATCAGCATTGAATGAATCTGCAACAACTTTTGTAATTTTTCCGTTTTTTACTGTGACATCTAAGAAATCAGTCCAACCGTGTACTGGTTCTGTAGCTTCAGCTCTGTATGTTCCGTCTGCCTTGTTGTAAGCTGATACATTTACAGCAATAGTTCCATCAGTAACTCCTCTTTCCAAGATACCTTTTACTAAAGCTCTGAAATTATCACTTGAGTGAGTTGCACCAGTTACTGTGTCAACTTCATCGATATTTTGTGATTTTTCTAAATCTTTTGCTAATTCTCCAAAATATTTTTCTGGATCCATACCCATGTTTTTTGCATAGTTAGCATCGTTTGATTTGAGACTGCCGTCTTCAACATTATAAGAATCCATTAGCACATCTGCAATTTTTCCATCATTAACGGTTAGTTCAACAAAGTCAACCCAGCCGTGTGATGCTTCTACCATTTCAGCTCTATATGTTCCATTAGCTAAGTCAATATGACCAGCTGCAAAGGAAAACACAACAAGAGTAAATACC
>Ga0182235_100237_pt1 | contig 13735 bp, 16 predicted proteins | sample hydfratesGB_TM_B_FD_132460 | JGI IMG/M metagenome (GOLD analysis project Ga0182235, IMG submission 132460) | Subsurface microbial communities from deep shales in Ohio, USA - hydraulic fracturing test GB_TM_B | ecosystem: Environmental > Aquatic > Deep subsurface > Shale gas/oil reservoir >... | reverse complement strand
TTGCATGTATTTTTTGTATTCATCTCCAAATTCTTCTTTACACCATCTTTCTTCAGAAAGAATTATATAATGAACTGAAATTTGTAAAATTGCTACTATAAGAAAGTACCACCATGAATTTATGAGCAAACTTATCCCAACAAAGTACAAGAAAAAAGCTATGTACATTGGATTTCTCGAGATTTTGAAAAGTCCTTCTTTGTTTACACCATTGCCAGAAGTTTTGGTAAAATCATATGTTGATTTCATATATAATATTATTGATAATATATAAATTCCAAGTCCTGTGTAATTTACCCATCCTTTTAAATTTATATCATAAAAAACTGGAAAGACAATTAAAAATATTGTCGCTAATTGATAAAACCACAAAGCAAATTTTTCTACACCCTTTGTAGGCGGAAAATATCCTGCTTTATCAAAAGCTGGCGTACTAATGAATTTTAGATATATGTATCTTATTAAAATAATTGGAATTATTAGAAGTATAGCGTTAATTCTTATCACCTCTTTGGTTTATATATTTTATATTCTCCATATATTTCAATATTATTATCTATTACTTTTATAAATGCATTGTCACATATACCATAGATGGTACTTATTTTAGCTGCTTCTTCAATTTCTTTTATATGAAAATCATTTGCAGAGTTTAAATGAGGTTCCGTATTAATATCCACTAGCCCTATTCCATCATATATACTTAATTCTGGAATTCCATCTTTTTTATCTTTTGCTAAAACTACTTTTTTAGCCATATTAATTGCTCCAGCACTCATCCCTATAGTTATTCCATCTCTTTTTTTTAATGTAGGAATCAAATCATATTTTTTAATATCAGCAATTTGTTTTAAAGTATCTCCGCCAGCTAACCAAACGAAATCTGAGTCTTTAATGCATTTCTGAGCTTGTTCTTTAGAGACTCTATTATCTATTAAATAAGTCTTTTCAAAAGTAATCCCTTCTTTTCTAAACATATTTAAAAAATGTTTAAAGTACTTATCTGATTTTTCGTTTAATGAAAAATCAGAAGCAATAAAAACAAAGGTAGAATTATTTTTATAATATTTTTTTATGTTATTTGTAAATTCTTCAGTAAAACTGTTTTCAAAATGACTGATTAAAAAGTTTACTTGCATTAAACTATCCCCTTTTCTTTATTATGTATTAAAATAATTATTTGGATAGTTATTCCAGATAATTATCCAATGCTCTTTTATACCTTCTCTAAAAAAAGCCTCTAATCTATGATTCCCATCACTTACCCATAAGACTCCTCGGTTATTTTGTACAATAAAAGGGGGGCTTACCCAACCTTTTTTAATGAGTTCTTGTAACTTCCCTACTCTTTTTTCCCAAGATTCTTCTGGTTCATAATATTTATATTTTTTATTTGGTCCAGTAATCCTATTTAATTTTTTTAGATCATGTTTTATCGGCCCAATCCAGTATCTCTTTTGTTTTTTTAGCATTGCTAAAAAATCTTTGTTTCCGCCTTTTGAACTCAAAAATCTATGTACCCACTCTTCTAATTTCCCCATTTTTGAAAAATGTTTTGCTTCTTCAACACTAAAATTCATAATTATAACCTCTTTAATATTCTAAGTTATCAAGTATATAATTTTTTAAAATGTTTTTTTCTTTTTTTGGTATATCTTCTGATATTCTAGCTGCAGCAATGACCAATGTCCATTTAAAAAATAATTCTGTGTTTTCTATATCTTTTTCAATCAATTCTATATACTTTTCAACTATCTTTTTTCTCATAATTTCAATTCTTTTTAAGGTATCTTCATCTTGTTCTTCAGGTAAAGAACCAAATTTTAATAATATATATGTTCTTGCTTTGTCTATTATTGGATTGCCTATTCGAGCATTTATCCAGTCTATAACATATGTTTCATTTTTTTCAACTAATAAATTATCTGGGTGATAATCACCGTGACATATATTATTTCTTTTTTCTGTGTTATTAACAATATTTAAAATATATTCAATTAGTTTTTTATCAAGAAGATCGTTTCTTTTGATTAGTTCTACTATCTCTTCTTCATACCTTTCTAGACCATTTTTAATTTCGATATCGTTGATCTTTTTTTGATTCTCATAAAATATTTTCATGTTTTCTTCTATTTTTTGAGGTCTTTCAAACATTATTTTTAGAAGGCTTTTACCATTTATTTTGTTAAATATTATCCCCTTTCTATTTTCAAAAACAGTTTTTTCATATGCTTTTGCAGTATTGGAGAACTTGTTTTGTATTAATAAGTTTATTTTGAATTCTCTTTGAACATTTTCATTGTAATCTTGATAGAATAATTTGATGATTTTATCTTCAGAATAGTTGTAAATTTCAGCGGTCCTACCAATTCCAATTAATTTCATTTTCCATCCCCCGGTTTTTATTTTTTACATTGTATTATGAGCTGTAAAGAATTACCGTAATTATCTTTCATATAATTACCATAAAATTTTATATCTTTGAATCCAGCTTCTTTTAAATATTCTTCCAGTTTACCTTTCTTTACTGGAAATAAAATGATTTCATTTTCTATTTTTTCATTTTCATCTTTTACATATAGTTTTGTTGTGAAGTTAACTACATCACCTTCAAATTCGTAATACCTTTCAAATCTTATTTTGGCATTATCGATTAAAGGTAGTTGATCGACATCGTTTTGATATACATAATCATAATTCAGAATTTGTAAAATCATTTCACCATTGTTTTCTAATTTTTTATATATTTTACTCAATAAAACTTTTTTGCTATTATCGTCAATATGAACCAAAGTGTTCCCTAAACTGATTATCAAGTCAAACTTTTCATTGTAGATTGATTCTATTTCCAACATGTCGCCAGCTATAAAATCTATTTCATTTGTCTTTCTTTTTGCTATTTTAATCATGTTTTGATTTAAATCCAACCCATGGAATTCTTTTTCAGGATATTTTTCTTTTAATTTTATTAATAACTCTCCTGTTGAACAACCTATATCCAAAATATTCCTTTTATTTTTAACTATTTCACTTATAAAATCTATCTTTGTGGATTTTACAGGAAATATGTATTCATAGTATTTAGAGATATCTTTATACATCTTTTTCCTCCCTTATTTTTTATGAATATTATAATATTTCACAAAACCATCTATTGAAAAATCTTCTTGATTTGATAAGTCTTCATTTACCTTTTTAAAAAAACAGCTTGGTATTTCATTTAGTTCTAAATTCTTTTTTATACAGAGGGTACATCCTTTATCATGGTTTGATGGATGATTTGGGCAATCAAAATCTTCACATGTACAAAATTCTACTTTCATATTATCATCTCCTAACAACACTTTTTACTATTATAGCAAAAAAGGTGCCCTAAAGGCACCTTTTGATTAGTATAGAAATATTCCCATTGAAATTAAGGCTATTGATAGAATTATCACTGCTGTGTTTAACTGGTACATTTTTTTCTTATCTTTCAATGTTTTAACCAAAAATTCTCTAAACTGTTTGTAATTAAATAAGAGTTTTGTTATTTTAAAAAGGGTTAAAGTTATTAAAGTTGCTAGTATCCAACTATACTGAATATCTGTTATGAAAACCATTACCCATGTCACTATAACCACAACATACCCCACTATACCTATTAAAGTAATAAATAATGGTTTGTCTTCTTTATAAACTTTATTCATTTCCCATTCTGCCCAGTTTTTACCCATTTTCCCCATAGCTATTCTTGATACTATTCCTATAAAAGCCCAAACAAAACATAATACTGAAAAGTAGTTTAGCATTTTTCCACCTCTTTATTTTTTTATTCCTTTTTCTATTACAGATAACATATTTTCCACAACGTTATAAATTTCATCTTTTGATCTATATTGTTCTGATGTCATTTTTTTGCTGAAAAATATTATCATAGAGCTTAATATATTGGCAGTCAAACTTATATCTAAGTTATTTTTTAATTCACCTACATCAACATAGTATTTCAAAATTTCTTTAAAAATTTCATTACTGTGTTTGATCATGTCATTCAGAATTTCTTCTCTTAGTTCTTGACTTGTTTTTAGAAAAAATTGTTCTCTCAAATCGTTTAGTTCTTTTTTTTGCAGATCAAATTCAATACCTTTTAAAAACATTTGTCTCATAAAATCAGAAAATTGTACATTTTTTAAAAATTTCATCATAGATTTTAACTCTTTCTTTTTTTCCATGAGAATCAAATTGTACAGGTGACGGTATATGTCTTCTTTATTTGAGAAATATTGATAAAAACTTCCTTTTGGTATTTCTGCTCTTTCTACTAAACTATCTACAGTTACTTTTTTAAAAGGTTTTTCAGAAAACTCTTTCATCGCAGACTGTATTATTTTATCTCTTTTATTTTCTGGTAAATTGAAAAATGTTTTTTTGGGCATAATTTCATCCTTCCTTTATCATGACCAAAAGTCATATGACTTTTAGTCATATTATAACACTAAATTTTATTCAAAGTCAAATACATTTTGAGAAAATAATATTTTGTGATATTATTAATTAAACAGTGTTCAATTTTTATAACATAATTTAATGAGGTGTTTTATGAGAGAACAAATAGAAAAAGAAAAAAAGGATTCGGTTAAGAAGGCAATTATCCAAGTTGCTAAAAGAATTGTTAAAAAAGAAGGATTTGATGGTTTGTCCATACGTAAAATAGCGAACAAAGTAGGATATTCACCAGGAAATATTTACCAATATTTCAAAAACAAAGACCACATTATTGAAGAGATGATTTCTGATACTTATTTATCTTTGCTGGAAATTTTGAAAAAAGATTATAAAAATTTTGACAATGTTTCGGATGAAATAACCTATAAATACAGAAAATACATTGATTTCGCACTAGATAATTCAGTTTACTTTAAAATAATTATGATGAATGAAAATGAAGATATTTTAAAAAAGACATCAGTTTTGCAAAAAGGATCATCTATAAAACAACCTGCACTATTTTTTTTGAGGAAGTATATTGAAAAAGGAGTTAAAAAAAAAGAATTTTGTGTAGAAAACATAGAATTAACAACGCAGTCATTATGGGTTTCTGTATATGGCCTAATTATGAGACTTATAGTTGAGAAAAATGTAGATATAAATAATAGAGATAAATTGATAGATTATCATTTAAATTTAATAATAAATAGTATAAAAGGATGTGAATAATGTGGAATTTTTTAGTAACCATACGTTTATTAAATGGGGTGTTGGCATTGCTGTTTTAGTTATTTCTGTAGCTTCTATTTTTTCACTCGGTAAGTATAACTTTGATAAACAGATAGAGGAAGAAATTAATTTGATAACAAATTATGAAAATACAGAAAATTACATTGTAAAAGAAGAAGATTTGGAAAGTCTTCCTGAAAATGTTCAAAAATGGTTAGTAAAAGCTGGAGTAGTTGGAAAACCTATGATAAAAGGAATGTATCTTAAACAGACTGGGGAGATGAAACTTGAGCCAGAACAAAAATATATTAAACCAATGGCTAAACAGTACATCAATGTAGCTAACCCGGCCTATCTCTGGACAGTTGATTTACCAATGATACCTCTAATAAATACTAAAGGAAGAGATTTGTTTTATGATGGTAAAGGTTCTATGACGATCAAATTAGGATCTTTAATATCCGTGGTGAACGAAGAATCGAACTACAAACTAAACGAGTCGTCAATGCATAGATTCCTCTTGGAAATACCATGGTATCCCACTGCTGCATTGGAAGACTATATAAGTTGGGAAGAAATTGATGATCTAAGGGCAAAAGCAATAATGAAGTACAAAGGCATCGAAATTGAGGCAACTTTCTTTTTTGATAATTCAGGAATGGTAGAAAAGGTAGAGGCTATTAGATACAAGGGTAGTGATGAAAATTCTGAAAGAGAAAGATGTATTGGTGATTTGTTGGAATTTGAAACAGTAGATGGTTTTTTAGTGCCCGTTAAAATTAATATTTCTTGGATAACCGATGAAGAAAAATTCACTTGGTACAAGATTAAAACTTACGACATAAAATATACTTATTAATTATGTTTCCCGAAAGGGAAACATTTTTTATTTATTAGAGTATAATTGTAATATATGTATAAGGAGATGGTGATAATGAAGAGATTTATGTTTATTTTCGTTATTTTTTCTTCGATAGTCGTTTTTGCCCATGTTCCTTTTTTTCATGAATCACAAGATAATAAAATTTATATAGAAGATGTTTACCTATCCCAAATACACTACTACGAGTTCGATGAAAGAAATGACAACATTACATTCACTTTTGATATAGTTGAAAACAACAATCTTTATATTATGTTAGGAATACCAAAAATCGATAGATTGGAAGATTTTGATTTTGTAATGGAAATTAAAAATGAGTATAACGATATAATTTATAGATTTGACACAAGTCTCATAAAACCAGAGTTAATGTATGAATTTTTTGGAGACTCTTTTTCATGGCAATACCTAAGGTATGACGAACCCTTAAAAGAGGGGATTTATAAAGTAGAAATAACTTCTGAAGAAAAAGGAAAGGTCTGGATTGCCTTTGGAAAAAGAGAAGAGTTCACAACAGAACAATTAATATCTTTACCAAAATTAATAAAGGGAATTAGAGATTTTCATGAACTGGAGGGAAGGGCAACTTGGGAAAAATACGCTTTGGGAATAACCATTGGATTAGTTTCAATATTATTCACTTTTAAATTTTTTTAACAGGGGGAAAAAATGATTTTAGAAACTGAGAGATTGATCATTAGACGTTTTAGACCTACGGACTGGGAAGATCTACACGACTATCTATCTGATGAGAGAGTTGTTAAATTTGAACCTTATAACTGTTTTACTGAAGAAGAATCAAAAAAATCTGCCAAGTTCAGATCTCATAGTAGCATGTTTTTAGCGGTTGTTTTGAAAAAAAATAATAAAGTGATAGGAAACCTTTATTATAACCAGGTTGATCCTAAATATTTCATGACTTGGGAAATGGGTTTTGTCTTTAACTCAAACTATTGGGGAAAAGGGTACGCTTTTGAAGCATCTAAAGAACTACAAAAATATATATTCAACGAATTAGAAGCCCATAGGATCATTGCAAATTGTAATATAAAAAATGAGAACTCCTGGAAACTTCTCGAAAGATTGAATATGAGAAGAGAAGGACATTTTAAAAAGGTTGCTTTTTTCAAACTCGATTCGGAAAAAAATCCAATCTGGCATGATTCTTATTTGTATGCTATACTAAACGAAGATTTTTAATAGTTTTTATACCCTGTATTGTTATATATTTTACATATTTGTAATTTTACATAAATTATGATATAATATTTTTGATTTTTATATATTTTATGGGGGAATTTATTTTATGACTAATGAAGATATAGGGGTAATTTTCCAAAATTTAATGCTGAGTAAAAGTGTGGGTCTATTAGTTTTGAAAAATAACAAGGTTAAGCACATAAATAAAAAATTTAAAAATTACTTGAATAAGTTGGGAATAGAAGCTTCTCACAAGACTTTGTTTGATATTGACAAAGACTATAATCAAAATTTTAAAAATTATAAAAAATATTCATTTTTAAAGGATATGCTGGTGAAGTATGAAAAATTCAACTCTAATGATAAAGAAGATAGCATAGATTTCACTATGGCTATTTCCAAATTTGATATTGAATTTTTTTATAACGGATTCAAACATAACGGAGAAAAATACAATATTTTTACCATAAAACCACTACACAAAAACTTGAAAATCCTTAATAACAAATTTTTTGAAATTTCAAAAAAAATAAATGAACTATCTTTTAAAAATTTATCAAAATCAAATTTTAAAAGTTATGATATTTTTTATCAAATTTTTTCAATTTTAGAAAAAGAACTAATGCTTGATGCTTTTGTCGTTGCTTTAGAAGATGGAAACGATATTAAAATAAATTTTGGAAAGATTAAAGAAAATGATTTTTCTGGCATTAACTTGCCAAAGCATTCTTTGACTGGATATGTTAGTAATCAAGAGAAAAATGTGTATATAAAAAATTCTTTAGAGATAGATATACCAAAAGAATTCAAGGTTTTTCATGTAGCTAAACCTGAAGTTTATTCAGTATTTGGAATTCCTTTTAACGACGGTAATGGTTCAAAGGGTTCTATTTTATTTGAAAGAAAGGGTTATGATAACTTTATTCAACATGAAATTAAGCTTTTAGAAGAACTTTCATATACTATTTTATCAATTTTGAAATTTTCAAAATTATATGAGGATTTAAACAAGGAAAAAGAAAAAATATATGATATAGCAATAAAAGACAAACTAACTAACGCTTACAACAGGGTTTTTTTAGGTGAATACTTACAAAATGCACTGGAAAAGGCAAAAAGGTACGATGAAAAATATGTTTTAATTTTTATAGATATAGATGGGTTTAAAAATATTAACGATAAATATGGACACAATTACGGGGATACATGTTTGGTATTTTTTGCAGAAACAATTTTTGACAGCATAAGAAAATCAGATATTTTAGCAAGATATGGCGGGGATGAATTTTTAATCGTTTTAAACGAAGCTAGTTTAGAAGAGGCAAAGAAGATTATCGAGAGAATTTCTAATGAAGTCACAAAATCTCATTTTAATCTTTCTATTTCTTATGGATTGTTGGATTTGGATAAAAAACTCTCTATTGAAGAAAATTTGAATAAAGTAGATAAATTAATGTATAAAATGAAAGATAAAAAATGAAGCAGATTTGATCTGCTTCATTTTTAATTTAATATAAATGGTATAGACCTTGCATTTCTCATGAAAATATCAAAAGATTTCTTTTTTTGCTCATCTAATAGAGGGATAGAATCCCATTTACTCCAGGTTATTTTTTCTATTTGACTAATTTCACTTCCAAATACCGTTGTTAAATTTATACCCTCTGTTTCCCTATAACTCATTATATTTTCTCTTTCATAACCGTATAAAATGTATTTTTTGCTTGGGTCTGAAAATTGCAAAAGTACCCATGGGATGTTTATTTTTATACTTTTTGTATCATAAACAACTGCGTCTAAACTAGTTTTTTCTTCAGCGACATTTCTAATATTTAATTTTCCAATTTCTTGAAATTGTTTAGGTAATTGATTCCCGTAGCCATCTGTGTAAGCTTGCCTGTTTTGCCAAGTTACAAGGTTCCAAACTCCATCATCACTATTTTGTGGATGCCAGTTAGTGGTAATAGTTGATTCATAAAATGATTCTGATTTTATAGCGGGATTATCAAACCAAATTCCTTTCAAATCATATTCATCCATAACATACAAAAGCGCAGTTGCCTCTTCTTCGGGGTATATTTTTATTCCTAAAAGGAATTCAGATCTTGTTTGTAATTGCTTCCCATTTTGTATTTTTGATTCACCAATATTTTTGTCATAAGTGTCAAAAGCAATGTAAAAAGTATCATTGTAAGTGTTCTCCAGTTCAATGTCAATCATTATATATTGGTAATCTAAATACGCATCAACTCTTTTTATATAATTAACTGAATCTGTCTCTATTTTATTTACTGAAAGATTCAAATTTTCGTTATCATCTATAGGCCTTGTTTCAAAGGTTAACAACCCATAATTTTGTTCTCCATTTGTCATGTCATGCCAAAGTCTATAATCATTTTTTGGGAACGTGAGAGGCTCAGTTATCCAGAAGTTTTTCCACCATTCATCATAAAGAGAAAAATAAGCTCCTCCAGCCAAACCAAGATCGTACATACCATTTATCATATCAACTGAATATTTTCCCTGTTCGACTTCTGTATGTCCTCCATGATTCATTCCAGAATCAGCCTATTTTGCATTCCCCCAGCTCGAAGGTACTCCGTATTCAGCTATAAACAAAGGTATGTTTTCATATTTATCTCTTAAATCTGCTAAATATTCAAAATAAGGATTTTCATCTTCTACATCGTATTTTTCATCTTCGTCTATGAATTCAGGATAATAAGGATAGGCATGATAACTGGCAAAATATCTTGCATTTGAATTGACCGTTTTTATTTTATACAACTGCAGTTCTGCAACGTCTTCTTGAGTAACCTCAGAAGGATGATGTAATGGGTCCAGAGTTGGCCAACTCGAAAAACTGATAGGCCTTTCGTTGTTGTAATTTTCCATTTCATATCTGGCTAAATAATCTATTTTTTCAACAATCCATTTTGTTGATTTTGGTACATCTGCTATAGCAAAATATTCACCTTCATAGGATACAAGTTCAACATCTTCTTCTGCGTTCTTTCCTCCGTCTGTTGCTTCAAGTTCTGCTGGTTCTACTTCTCTTCCTATTATCCACCCCATTATCCAGGGAGAAACATTGTATTCGTATTTCCCATAAGCTTTACCAAATCTCTGATCTATGTTTATATCTCCATGTATTGCTTGAACATTTTCTTCTATTTCTTGCTCAAACTGTTCATTATGAGTTTCAAGAGATTCTTCACCTTCATAATTGAGCCAAATACCGTGTAAAACATACATAGGATTATCTGGATTTTCCAAATTGTATTCTTGTAAAGACTGGTAAAACTGTGGTCTGTGAAGGGTATATATTCTCACTACATTAATTCCATTATCCCCTAGTAATTGAAACCATCTATCATAATAATCTTTGGGAATATTTGTTTCACCAGGCTGCTTACCTGGCAGAGCAACACCTATATTCACTGCATTAATAAACATATTTTCGTACATATCTTTTGTTTCATTATAAATTTGAAGGTAATTAGTCCCTGCTTTTGTCAAATAACCATCATACTGAAATTGAGACTGATCTATAGGTTCATCAATATTTGGTTCTTCTTTTACGATACAACCAGAAAAAATAAAAATAGTTAAAATTAAAATTGTATAATATATTTTTTTCATAATTAACCCCCATATGTAGTATAAATATATTATATACTAAAACTGTTTCATTTATTTATATATTTGTCATAAATTATATATATATTCTATTTCTTTCAAAAATCTTTTAGTTGCATCTTGCCAGGTTGGCATTTTAAGTTTTGTAATATTTTGAAATTTTGAATTATCCAAAACCGATTTGAAAGGTCTTTTTGCTTTGAGGTTAAATTCCTCTTGTTTTCCTTTAATTAATTTTCCTTTCCAATCTATCTCTTTTAAAATATATTCTGCCCACTCATATCTTGAACAGGATGTATTTGTTATGTGATAGGTCCCGTATCTATTGGTTTTCAACAAATTAATCGTTGCAATCACCAAATCCTTTGCATATGTTGGAGAACTAATTTCATCAGAAACTATTTTTAATGTTTCGTTATTTTTAGCCCATCTAATAACTTTTTTAACAAAATTATCTCCATATTTTCCAAAGAGCCAACTAGTTCTTATTAAAAACTTTTTTTCAAAATCTTCTAATTTTGTTTCACCAAAAAATTTTGTTCTTCCATATTCGTTTATTGGTTTTGAAACATCATTTTCTTTGTAGGGATTTTTTCTTCCTGGAAATATGTAATCTGTGGAAAAATGTATTAATTCAGCATCTATTTCTTTTGATATAATAGAAAGATTTTCAACACCTTTTGTGTTTATCTTATAGGCTTTATTTCTTTCTGTTTCAGCCATTTCTACATCTGTATAGGCAGCACAATTGATTATATGAGTTATTTCATTTTTATTCTTCAAATATTTTCTCATAATATCTATTTTTGTTATGTCAAACTTTTCTTTTGTAGTTGATAAGTGGTTTATTTTATTTTTAATAAAATATTTTTGAAATTCTCTTCCTAATTGACCATCTGCACCTGTAATTAAGATTTTCAAAATATACACCCCATTTTTGTTATAATTTAATTGTATCTCATAGTAAAATAAATTACAAAGTAATTTATTTTGTCGTTAGTTAAAGAATGGATGTAGGAATCGCTTTGCAATTTTTGTTGTTAGATGTTGGTTGATAGTTGTTTGAAAAAACATATATTGGGAAATGTTGCGAATGTCATCTTGAGCTTGTCAAAAGATATAAGCATATTAATTTGCAAAGCAAATTGATAAGTTTTAGATTCTTCAGCTCCAAAAACCGTCGTTCAGAATGACAAAATACCTAATTATCTAATAATGTATTAAATAATGAAGAAATATAAAAAAGATAAAAATTGGAGTTTTACTGAGCGAAATATTTTGTTGCTCGTTGGAAGTTGAAAGTAATTTATCTTAAAAGGGGGAATTATAATGAAAATGGTAGCTTTTTTTGCTTTTAAAGGAGATGCTTTGTGTTTCAATCATCTTTTGTTAAATGCGATTGATTTAAAAGAAAATGGTTATGATGCAAAGATTATTTTTGAAGGTGAGGCTGTTAAATTACCAAAAGAATTTATTGAAAAAGAACACCCTCTTTTCAAAAAAGCTGAAGAAATGGGTATTTTAGATTGTATTTGTAAAGCTTGTTCTCAGCAGTTTGGAGTATTAGAATATAATGAAAAATCTGGAATCCCAATTAAAGGAGATATGAAAGGGCACCCTTCCATGAGACAGTATATGGATAGAGGTTATGAAATAATAACTTTGTAATTTTTTGACTTTATCTATTTTTAAGTTATAATTTAATTGTGAATAACTTCGCGGACATTTGTTGTCCGCTTTAAATATTATATTTAGTTCAATTATTGAATTATAATGAGGTGAATTATGGCTTTTAAAGATCTTCAAGATTTTATTTCCTTTTTAGAAAATAAAAAAGAGTTAAAAAGAGTTAAAACTGAAGTTGATAGCAATTTAGAAATCACAGAAATTGTTGATAGAGTTTCAAAAAACTATGGACCTGCAATTTTATTTGAAAATGTTAAAAACTCAAATTATCCAGTTTTAATTAACGCTTTTGGTACGTATGAAAGAATGGCTATGGCTCTTGGAGTAGACAAATTAGATGACATAGCTGATGATATTTTAGATCTCATGGATGTTTCAAGCTATGTTAGCCTAATGAATAAGATCAAATCAATTCCTAAATTAACTAGGATGTTGAAAGTATTCCCAAAAAAAGTTAGTAACGGTGCTTGTCAAGAAGTTATAGAAGACGCTGATTTGGATACTTTACCAGTTTTAAAATGTTGGCCAGAAGATGGAGGCCCATTTATGACACTTCCTCTTGTTATTACAAAAGACCCAGAAACAGGCATGCAAAACATGGGTATGTATAGACTACAAGTTTATGATAAAAAAACGACTGGTATGCATTGGCATCTACACAAAGATGGTAAATCAATATATGAAAAATATAAGAAAATGGGGAAAAGAATGCCAGTAAACGTTGCTTTTGGTTGTGATCCAACAGTGACTTACGCAGCTACTGCTCCCCTTCCAAAAGAAATTGATGAAATGTTGTTCGCGGGGTTTTTAAGAAAAAAACCTGTAGAATTAGTTAAGGCAACTACTAACGATATTTACGTTCCTGCTAACGCTGAATTTGTTTTAGAAGGCTATGTTGAAATCGATGAATTAAAAGAAGAAGGCCCTTTTGGTGATCACACAGGATACTATTCTCTTTCTGATCTTTATCCTGTTTTTCATGTTGAAAAAATCACAAGAAAGAAAAATCCTGTTTATCCTGCTACTGTTGTTGGTAAACCTCCAATGGAAGATTGCTATATGGGAAAAGCTACTGAAAGAATTTTTTTACCATTGATGAAAATGTATTTACCTGAAATTATAGATATG
>Ga0182235_100203_pt1 | contig 15591 bp, 5 predicted proteins | sample hydfratesGB_TM_B_FD_132460 | JGI IMG/M metagenome (GOLD analysis project Ga0182235, IMG submission 132460) | Subsurface microbial communities from deep shales in Ohio, USA - hydraulic fracturing test GB_TM_B | ecosystem: Environmental > Aquatic > Deep subsurface > Shale gas/oil reservoir >... | reverse complement strand
ATAATAACCTTCACTTGCTTTATCAAGAATATCTTTTGTATCGACATAAGCCATTTTTGATACACCCTCCCTTTTTATACGTGTAAAAATTTATGAGTTTAATTATTAATATTTCTTCCAATGTAATTATATCATTAAAACACTTAAATTTCTACAATACAATGTAAAAGAAAATCTTTATATGGTAATCAGGAATTTCGAATAAGAATATAGAAGAATTAATTGTGTTTAATAAAATTAATATATCAGTCGATTAATTAATAAAGAAAAATAAAAATTTTGGAGGGGTAATATGAAAAAAATAATTATTTTCTCAGCATTGATCATTTCAATAATTTTAGTCTTTAATAGCTGCACTACAGGGTTTAACAATGATTCTATAACTCTTAGTTTATCACTCACAAACGATGATTCAAAGTCTTATGTGACAGATATCCCTTTAGAATTCATATTGAAAATTAATTTACCACTCGCTAATAATTCTTTAAGCGGTTTTTATTTAGAAGTTTCATCTGATAATGGAGTTGTTAATAATGAAAGATATACAACTACAAGTTATAACCTTGGGGAGACTGCTGTTGCAACAGAAATAAATGCACAGGTTATAGACAGCAAAACAGTAAAGATTACTTATACCCCTGAATTTTCAGGTAAATATATATTTACAGGATATTACCAGTTGGCTAATAACCCAGAGATCTCTTCGAATTCTTATGAAAAAGATATTATTGGGGTAAACAACAAAATAGGCGATATTGAATTATTAACTCCAGAAAACAGTAAAAAAAGAGTTCTAGAAAATGAAACGGAATTTACTTGGGTAATTGGTGTAAATGAAAATCCGAAAATTAATTTAGATTTAGATTTAGAAGATTCAGTTACTGGAGATATCAGAATTGAAAAAGAAAATGGTGAACAAAAGAGAATTAATGAAGTGTCTGATCATCAATATACTTTAGATAGTTTTGAATCTGCGGGTTTTTATAGATTGAAAGTGAAATTATTTGATAGTAATAGTGAATATTCCAATATAGTGTATGATACAGAAGATGTTATTTTCATAGTTTCTGATGATCAAAACAAACCTGAAATAGAATTTGTTAGAAATGATAAAAATGAGATAATTGAAGAAAACAACATTACTGTAGAGACTTTATCTGATTTATACAATGTCACTTTTAATATTCTTGATGAAGAAGATTTTGGCAATTCAGGTATCTATTCAATCAAAGCAACTGTAGCCTCTGGAGACAGCACAGAAGTCGTATTTAAAAATGAGATTTATCCATATGGGACCTTCAATGATACAATCAGTTTAAATTTGGATACTGATATACAAAATCATAATATAAAAATTATCGTTGAAGATTATGTAGGCGAAAGAACAATTGAGAATTATTCAATAAATATTAAAAAAATAAGTTCTGAAACAAATTTAGAACCCCGATATTTAGATAATGAAATTTTAGAATATGACTATTCTAACAAAGTTTATAATTATGAAGGTGGGCAAGACAATTTAGTAAACCTTGTTTCTGAAATAATTACTAATAAAGAAATAAATGAAAATCATAAATATTTTTTCAAAATAACCGATAGATATGGTGAATTGATAGGTAGAAAAGATAGAGATGGAAATATTGTAGAGACTTTTGAAGCAACTAGACTTAGCCAAAATAGTTATACTTTTTCTGGATATCAATTGAGTGAGGGGTATAATTTGCTAAACTTACAGGCTAGTATTTATTCACCTGAAACAGGAGAAATATTTGCAAGGAATCAAGATAGTATTAATGTATTTGTAGAAGATATCACTCCTCCAAAGATTTATAATGCAATAATAAAAGTTGAGGGACAGCAGTTTGAAATTGATCCACCAAACATTGGAAATGTCAATTATATAGAAAATAAAGTGTGGAGGTTCGAGATAACAATTCAAGACACATCAGATATTGTTGTAAATACCGATGAATTGATAGCTGAAATCATAGATCCTAATGGCAACAATATATTAGACAATCCCCTTAGTTATACTTTGGAAGGTAATAAATTAATAATAACTCAGCCAAATACTTTTAGTAATACTTTGGTTAAAGGTATGTATGAGATTAAAATTTCTAGAGAATCTTATGATGGCACAGTGCAAATAGAAGATGAATATGATAATTCTATAGATGTTAGACAAAATTATATAATTAAATTTGAGGTGAACTGATATGAAAAAAATATCTTTGTATATACTTCTCCTCACATTATTTATGTTAGTTTTTAATAGTTGCATGCTTTTTGAAGATGATGTAAGTCCTGTATTCCTAGAAAATCCGCAATTGGTTGATGAAACAAGTTCTACCTTTTCAAAAGGATTAGGTTCTCAAGCAACTATTAAAATAAATGTTGAAGATAATAATGGTATAGATGAAATCGCATTGTTTAAGAGCAAAGAAAGTTCGCCGTTTCTAAAACTTTTGGAAAAATCCAATAGAAGTAAAATAAATGATGTTTTTTCATTTAATCTTCCTCCTTCAGATAATATATACAATATTTTTGTTAGAGTTATTGACACTAATGGAAATGCAGTGATGAAAGAAGTAACATTATCAAATAAAAATGTACCTGCATCTTTTAACACTAAAGATGATGTAAAACCATCTTTAATACAAGATCCTTATATTGAAAAATCAGAGTTAAAAAATAATAATGATTACATAATTTTCAGACTGGAAGACCAAGGTTTTGGCTTCCAGTCTGTTAAAGTATCTATTGCTGATCAAATAATAGACTTAAAAATTTCAGATCAAAAGAATTCAAACTCTTTTGTTATCGAAGAAAAAAATTATTGGAGAGAATCGGGTGTAGCTTATATTGAGAATAGATTTCCTCCTGGTGATTATAATATGAGAATAACTGCTACAGATAAGAAAAATAACCAATTTTCAGATGTAAAAAAATTGGAAGTTAGTCCTGATTATGATTTATTTGATGTTTTAGAAGTAGATTTAAATTATAAAAAGAATGTTTTACCAAACGAAGTTTATACATTAACAGTAATTGCAACTAGTATGAATTATGTTAAAGAAATATTAGTCGATGATAGGGAAATTTATCCAAAAGATGGCTTAACAAAAACACATGTAATAGCTAGAGAAAATAAAAAAGCACCGGGAAGTGTTCAAGATTTGCCTATTACTCATAATATAGAAGTTTCTACTTTTTTAACAAATAGTACTACTAATTATACTGCTGAAATTTTTGTTAAAGAAGACCAGATGCCAGAATATGAGTATTTCAATGTTTATAAAATAGATGGAGAAAATTTGATTCCATATGATGAAGCTGAAATATATGAAAACGATAAAATATTAGTTGATTTTAAAGTTTATGATGATATAGCACTTGAAAAAGTTTTTCTTAGATATGGTGAAAATAAATCAAAAGAATACAACACTTTCCAAAAAGAAATTTCGTCTAATAATTACAATGAGTTTTATAAAGGTGAAGAAACGATTATTGTTGATTATAATAACTTTCCTATTGAGCTTGAAGTTATTGATAAAAGTGGAAATAAATTGGACTATAACAGTGATAACAACTTGAAAAAAGAGATATCAATAAAAGATGAATCATTGCCAGTAATTGATGAGGTTAATATTATTGATGGCAATAGAAAAATAACAGGAAGTAAAACATTTAAAGTTGCAAAGAACAATGAAGTGTTTTTTAACGTCAGTATAAAAAGAAAACAAGCTTTGATAAGTTCTGTAAATATATATATAAAAGATAGTTCAGGGAATGTGACTTCAACATTAAATACTGAACCATCAAGTAATCCTTTTGTTTTTAATACAATCAACGGTTATCCAGTTCCAGATACGAATTCCATTTTTTTCGATATAGAAGTGGAAGATGTTGAAGGTAATAATGTATTAAAAGAAAATTATGAACTTATGATTTTTGATAATGAAGAGGATATATATGTTCCAAAAATTACTACAAATGATTTTAGCAAAATTATTGTTCCTGGAAACGAAATAGGTCCATTCAGTGCAAGTTTTACAGATGATGAATCTCTTAAAAATATTTATATACAAATTAAGAAAAAGAATATAGATGGAAGTACTTCTAGTATATTAAACGAAGAAGGAAATATTGATCCAGGCACTATTGTTAGTGATGGATCTGATGAAAATCCATTGAGATTAAAAAGAGCTTCTTTGTCCCTAAATAATTGGATTCCAAAAGAAGATGGTGAGTATATTGTCGAATTCTATGCAAAAAATATACAGAATTATAATACGAAATTACAAGTTGATTTAGAAGTCAGGGATATTTCTGTAGAATTAATAAATCCACCAGACCAAAATGCTTATTTGTATGGTGGTAACATCGATATTCAAGTTAACACAATACAGAATTCTAATAACAAACTCATAATTGTTTACGATAGTAATAATAACGGTTTATACGAAGAAACAGAAATAACTTACACAGAAAATTATGAAGAAATACCACCTGATGGGATTATTGAAGACAGACTAATCACAGCTAATTACAGTATATTCCCAAATGTTGGTAATTACAAAATTATGATAGAAAGAGAATATGCAGGTTTTGAAACAAGCGATCAAGTTTTTATAACTCTGGAAGATTTTGATGATTTTGAATTTTCAAGGAACGGAGTTATTTTCACAAGTGATGTTGGCATCAACAATTCTGTTGATAGTGGTGAATATAAACCAGATAATGACAGATATTATATTCCAATTACTTATGATGGACAAAATCAATCTCAAATAGATTTACAATTAACTATTAAAGGATATAGCTTGATCGACACTGTAAGTGTTAATGTAAACGGTAATAGCTATCAAATGAATCATATATCTACTAACACTCCAGATAATTTTGAAAAGAGAGAATTTGTATATGAAACATCTATTGATAAAGAAGATATAGATATTGAAAATAACAATATAATAATTACAATGGAGAGTTATTTTAGTGACGATTTCAATAATGAAACACAAACAAGTTTAAACCTTATAGCTATAGGTTTGAACAAACCTCGTGTTAAAAATTTTAATTTCAATATTTCTGATAATACATCGGAATTCATTTTAAATGAAGAAAATTACGAATCACCAGAAGATGAAATAATTTTCGAACAGGGGACTACTTATCAATTGGTTTTATCTAATATTTTATTTGAAGATGATTATAAATTATCTGAAGTGCATTATTATTGGAGAAACAAATCAAACAATCAAATAATTCCAATTAATGATTTTAATTTTAGTGGAAGTCCTTTAGTAAGCACTTCTCCTACTGATTTTGGAGGTTCAAGTTTTGATTTTAATGCCCCAGTAGAACAAGGAACTTATGAATTTGTTATGGAGTTGAGAAATGGTAATTATGAAGTAATTGATAATTCATCTTTATCAAGTTATATGGATACAATTAAAGAATATAACAATACGAAAATAATAATAGATTCTCAAGTACTTCAATTCCTTGATATGATAGCTAATATAGTTCATACAAAGGATAATATAAATAATGAAGGCATTGGAGTAATACCATCATCAACTTATGACATAGATTTGATAATACAAAATTCAGAATTTTTGAATGAAAAATCATTCAATGCTTACATAGATCAATTGGGTAAAACTTATAATTTATCTATAAACAGTGTTATAAATGCTGGTAAGAACGATACTCAAAAGAATTATACAGTTCAAGTTAATATTCCTACAAATGTTTTAGATGGCTATGCCGACTTGAGGGTTACTTTTGAAAATACCAAGGGAGAAACTTTCGAGACAACTGATAAAGTAATACTTGATAAAAAAACTGCATATGCTTTACCTAAACCTTATTATGAAAACGAAACAAATTCGATTTACTTATATTTGAACAAAGAACTAATAGAAAATGATATAAAAAATATATATTTCGAAGTAGAAGGGTACGGAGTAATTGGTAAGGATTATCTTGACAAGGAAGTAACCTCAAGTGAAATAATATATAGTTACAGATTAGATGAATTTTATCCTGGAATTACTTACAATATTAGGGCGCTAATAAGAGATATGAACTCAAATATATTTATTGGCGATAAACAAGAGATATCTGTTCAAACAAATAAGACGGTGATTAAAGGGTTAAACAATCTTGGAGTATATAAAGATATTTTGGCTATTGATGATTCAGACGAAATCATTGTCTATGATAATAATGAATTTGACTATATTAAATTAGAATCTAATGATGGTAATATGATTTTTGGAGCTTTAAATGAAAAAGAGTATGTAACAGATGTGAGCACTATAAGCTCTTCAAATGATTTAACTTTGACAGTTAGGGATACTATTGGTAATAAATCTATATTCAACTTTGATTTTTATAAGTATTCTGACAGTATAAATCCAAATTTAGTTTATGATGATATGCTGATTTATTCAAACAAAAATACTGGTATTTATCCATTAGAAGTATTTTTCGATACTGGAAATAAGTTGAGATCAGTTTCTGTCTATTCAAATAAATTCACAAATATTTTAGAACCCATATATATGAATAGAACTGCAGAAGATAATACATATGATTTGATACTACCAAAATTAGAAGAGGGATTGTCTGAAAAAGTTACTTTGACTGCTTCTATGATAGATATATCTGGTTATACTGAAGAGATTAATATTGATATAGAAGTAGACACAAAAGCACCAAGTTTTACATCATTTAGTCTTTCTGGAGCTGCAACACAAGTAGACAACAATTACGAAGTGTCTTATTCCAATGTAGATGGATTAGAATTAAGCTGGGAAATAAATGAGGATAACATATCAGATTCTTTAGGTGAAGTATTCGTTGTAGTGAATAATAATTATTATGAAATAACAAGCAGTAAAAAAGACAATACTTACTCTTTTGATGATGTTGACTTGTTTGTAGATAACGAATACGAAGTCTATGTTTACAGCAAAGATTCTGTTGGTAACTTCAATACCAGTGAAAAAATCATAATAAAAGTAGTCGAATAGGAGGTGGAGTTATGAAAAAAACAGTATATTTAATATTAATAACATTAATATCTCTAGCATTAACAAGCTGTATGATGTTTAACGATACTCAACCTCCTGAATTCTACGAAAAACCTACAATAGAAGGAAGCACTAGGGGGACTACTTTTTCTGATGCTGGGGATGAAATAATTATAAATTTTAAAGTTAGAGATAATCAAGCGATCAATTATATTCAACTTTATAAAAGTACTGATTTATCAAAGCCAATCCAAACAATATTAAACAATTTTCAAAAAAATAAATTTGAAGCAAATGGATTAAGAGTTAATCTGCCGTATGATATTCAAAAATATAAATTGTACCTTGTGGCTGCTGATATCGAAGGTAATAAAGTAACTCAACAAATCGGTGAAAATCATTATTTTGATGTAAAAGATAGTAATTCTCCAATTTTAGAAGAGAGATTTGAAGTTGAAAAAATAACCGATGAACTATATAAGATGAAATTCTTCTTTGAAGAAATTGGAAGTGGAATTGAAAACTTTACGGTTAATTATAAAAATAAAAATGTTATAACTAAAAAGTATAATTCGGCTGATGATTTTGAGGACATTACAGATAATTATTATGTTATAGAAGAAAGTAACAGTTGGAAACAATCTGGGTATTTAGTGTTTTTTTCTAATCTTTCTATCGGTAATAATAATTTTAATGTGTTTGCGAAAGATAAATATGGGAATACATCAGACAGCTATTTATTTACTGAAACAATTGAATCTGAAAACCCAGATTCTCAAATAACATTAGATATTAATTATCAAGAATTTTATATTATGGATGAAAGAACTAATGAAACGGAAGAAATTAATTTTAAAATATCAGCTTCTGATGAAGATTCATATATATCTAAGTTAGAAATTATAGAAAATGGGAGAAAGAAAGAAGTTCCCGTAAACCCAGCTGTACCTAGTTATAACTATGAGTACACCATTGGTAGAAAGTCCTCAATACAAAATATAAATCTAAAAGTCATAGCTTATAACACTAGCGATAATCAGGTGGAAAAAGATTTCACAATATCAGTTATTGAAGAAAAGAAACCGAATATTAGTTTAATTTTAGAAGAAATAGAAAAATCAGCTGGTTTTGTTCCTCCAAAAGATTTTATTATTGGAGACAATGTTTTCATAGAAAATGGAGATTCATTACATTTTTCATTAAAGGCGGAAGATCTTTTAGGATTAGATAACATAGTAATATATACAATAAAGGATTTTAATAAAGAGATAATTTACACTAGAGATTTTGTTGAAAATCCAAATCTTTATGAAGAAGATATTCAGATAACTTTTGATAGCAAAGGCGTGTATAAAATCTATGTATCTGCGGTAAATAAAAATGATTTATCAACAACTTATCAGTATGACAAAAACATAGTATACAGTGATGAGAATTATACAGTTGGAAATATAAAATTAAGAGCAAATTTTTATTATAACGGAAACGAAATCGATCAAGATATATTCTATAAATCTGTAGGTGGAGAAAAAACATTCACCGTCTCTGATAAAACAAATATCGAAATTGCTTCTGAAATAATTTCTAAGTATCAAAATATAAAGGCAGTATATTATCAATTAGATGCAACGGAGTTGCCTGCAGAGAATTATGATAGTAATTCTCTGGAATGGAGAAGTATAGATTACTACGAAGTTGATATAAATGAATCAACAAAATACCAATTATCAATAAAAATAGTGGATACTTTTGGGAAAGAATATCTTTTGAGCGACAATTATTATGTTAAAGTTTTGAATACTCCTGAGGAAGCTTACGGATCAGAAATTAACATTTTTGCGGATAACTATAATCCTGGAACAGGTGACGAAATAAATATTAGTTACAGCATAGACGATGATTTTGGTGTAGATAATTATAAAGTAGAACTATATGAAATTACAGAAGATGCATCTATTTTAATAGATGGGAACCCTTATATAAATAAAAAATTAGACGAGAGAAAAACTTATGACAATTCAAAGAATTGGACCCCATATAGAACATCAATATATAAATTCAAATTAACAGTTGAGAATATTTTGGGCGTAGTTAAAGAATACGAAACCAAAGAAATTGTTGTATCGGAACTGTATATAAATATTATTGAACCTTTACAAACTCAAATTACAAAAAGAAGATCAGATAGTTTAGTACCTTTTAAAGTAGACACTTCTGGAGGAGCAACTCTAAATGTTTATGTTGAAAATTTAGAGGGTAATAAGTATCAGATTATGAATAGATATATAGAAAACAATGAAAATATATTTACACGATACGATTTCACTCTTAATCTTGGTATGGAGTATCCTGATTACTCTTCGGGGAATGGAATAGTATTTGATAAGCCAGGAGAATATAGATTATTCTTCCAAGCAAAATATTCTGACAAAATCAAAGAAATTCAAAAAACATTACTTATAAGAGATGATACAGATACTATACTCGAGTCGTTTGAAATAACACCTGATTTTACTGGTTCATCTACTCCTACTGATAGCGAATTTGCTAGTTTAGAAAAAGGTGTTTATGAAGAATATGAATTTTCAAATAACAAATACTATATACCAGTGGATTATGACGGAGCTAACAAAACTAGGGTAGATATAGAAATAAAATTAATTGATTACAATGTATTGGATGATGTAATAGTTGAGATCAATGGTAATTCATTTACATTTGAAGCACCAACAAACATAGAAAATATTACTAGTGGAGCAAATGAAGGTAAAAAGATATTTACTTATCAAATTGGTCTAGCGAAAGAAAACATTAACGTTGGAATAAATAACATTGTTTTTTGGGTTGAAAAAGAAATCTATGATGAACCAAAGAATATTCTTGAATTAGATTTGGTAGCTCTTGAGTGGGAATCTCCAAACATTAATGATTATGATTTTGACATATCAAATGTAAATATTTCCAAGGGACAAACTTCAAATAAATATTTTGTTTTAGGACAACATAGAGTTAATTTTAATGAGGTAGATTTTTCAGATAACTTTGGGATAGGAGCTTTTGATCTTAGACTTTTTGAAAGAGATGGAAATAATAATTTTATTGATCTAGATAAATCTCTTTATGGAGTTATGAGAATTAGAAATGACCAAACTCAAAGTAAGCAAACTAATGTTTCCGAATCTGATCTTGAAACAGTTTTTGGGAGTAATGGCTTGAATCTTTCTAATTTCTCGTTTAATGAAAGCATAGGTTATTATAGATTAGAAGCAACTTTATACGATGAAACATATGTAATCGCTATGGAATCTGAAAAAGATGCAGTTAAAAATTATATAGAAAAATATAACAAAAAAACAGCACCAATTTATATATATTTAACAGAAAATGTTAAGGCAAAAAAGATTACTTTGTTACCAGGAGATATTGATTATATTAGAGAAAAAACTTTTAATTATGATCTTGAAATTGAATTATCTGAGAGTTTAGATGTTGAAGAAGTAGTGGATATAGATTCAATTGATGCTAAATTGATTGGTCCAAAAGAAATCCATTTGGATACAACTGCTTCATATGCTGGTGAGAATGTTTATAAAATAAAATCAATCATAGCCCAGAGTGAATCAGTATATGATGGTTTATATTCACTAGTTATTAATTTTAAAACAAAGTATTCAGATAAATTAGAAGAAATAAAAAAATCTGTAATTATTAATTTAGACCAAAGTAGAAGTTTAGGGAGAATTCAGAGAAAATACATTAATGGAAAAGGAAATACCAGTTTTGAAATAGAAATCACAACTCTGTACCCAGAAAATTTAATATATGATGTGGAGAACTATTACTTTGAATATAATGGAATTATTAAACAAGGAGTTTTGAATCCGAACAAGAAAACCGCTTCAGTCGATTTTTATGATGTTCCTAATGGAACTTATGAATTACAATTTCATCTGATTGACAAAATGGGTGAAGAATTAATAAGTACTCCAATCGAATTTGTTGTTGAAGAAAATCCTCCAATAATAGAAAATATAATAACTGATACCAAAGATAGAAATAGAAATGTATTGGCTTTAAATACTGATGAGAAATTTACTGATAAAAACATAGCTATCAATGATGATGTGAACCTTTATAAATCTATATTTACTTCTAATAATGATTTTATATCTATAAACGATAGATCAAGAGAACACATTGTAAATATCGCTTCTATGTTGAGTAATGTAGGAGATACAAATTCTTATACAAATGGAGCAAGTTTTTCTTTAAACTTAGATATTACAGACATTAACTCTAATGATACATATGAAAACATTACAGTATATAGAGATATAACAGCGCCATCTACAGTTATAGATAATGGAATACCAAATCTAATTGTGGAAGATGATAAAAATATTGAATTGCTTGTGAATGATAATGTTGCTACAAAAATTGCTGAATTAAGCATTTTGAATACTACAATTTTGGAAAGAACCATGGACCAAGCCGGCAATGATTTCGACATTCATGATTTTGAATATGAAATACCAAATTTACCAGCAATAGAAGGGGAATTTACATTAGAAGTTTTTGCAGAAGACTTAGCAGGTAATTCAACAACAATGCAACTACCAGATAAAATTAGAATAGATAATCAAAAGCCTTCTATAGAAGATTTCAATGTTACTGACAATGCAAATTTAAATGGAGGAAAATATTATATTAATGATACTAACAAGCACTTATTAGAATGGCAAGTATCCGACTTTACCATAGATGACTCTCAAGGTAAATTAAGTTTTTATGTAAATGGAACTTCAACTTTTGAAGCAACAAATACTAATAGAAATTCTGGATTCCTTAACTTAAATAGCCTTGGGATTAATTCAGAGAATGAATATGAAATTTATATGATCGCTACAGATGAAGCAGGATTAACAGATGAATCCAATTCATATAAAATAGTATATGATAAGACTGTGCCTAATATAATTTCAGCTTCTGCTGATAGCACTCCTATAAGTGCTGGAAATTCTTATTCTCTTGGAGAAGAATTTGTAAATATAGAAGTTCAATTTGAGGATATAAATTTTGGAACCTATAATGTAACATATCAAGGTAATAATCAAAATGCTACAGTCGATTTTAATCAACAAACTGGTATTGGTATTTTGAGAATTCAAAATTTAGAAATATTTAATACTCCTTATAATTTAGTTATCGAAATACTAGATTATGCTGGAAATACTACTGGAACAGTAACTTACACACTAAAAAAATAAAAAATTTGTAAAATAAAAAAAGAGACGGATTTTAATCCGTCTCTTTCATTTATGAGTTTAATTATTTTAATTCGTTAAGATTATTTTCAACGATTTCTTTTGTATCTCTTGCGATCATTAATTCTTCATTAGTAGGAACAACCATTAATTTTACTTTGGAATCGTCAGTAGAAATAATTTTTTCTTTACCTTTAAAATCATTAACTTCTTTATCTATTTTAACTCCTAAATAGCCAAGATATCTTTCTGCAATTTCTTCTCTCATTATTGGAGAATTTTCTCCAACTCCTGCTGTAAATACAATTGCGTCTACACCATTCATTGCAGCTGCATAAGCACCAATATATTTAGCAATTCTATATTCATATATATCAAATGCCATTCTTGATACTTTTTCTCCTTCAATTGCATTATCTTCAATATCTCTCATATCAGAATATTTTTTTGTAACTCCTAACATTCCAGATTTTTTGTTTAGGATATTTAGCATTTCTTTTGGAGTTATATTTTCTTCTTTGCAGATAAATTCAATTATCGCTGGATCCAAATCTCCACTTCTTGTTCCCATTGCTAGTCCTTCTAAAGGAGTGAACCCCATTGAAGTATCAATTGATTTTCCATTTTTAACTGCAGCAACAGAAGCTCCATTTCCTATATGACAAGTGATTATTTTTAAATCTTCAGGTTTTTTGCCTAATACTTCTGCAGTTCTTTTTGCAACATATCTATGAGAAGTACCGTGGAAACCATATCTTCTTACTTTATATTTTTCATAATATTCATATGGAATAGCGTATAAATAAGATGTTTGTGGCATTGTTTGATGGAATGAAGTGTCGAATACACCAACTTGCTCTGCATTAGGTAATAATTCCATAGAAGCTTTTATTCCCATTACATTTGCAGGGTTGTGTAAAGGAGCTAAGAAAGACATCAATTCAATAGTATCTAATACTTCTTTGTTGATTCTAACAGAAGAAGCAAATCTTTCTCCACCATGAACAACTCTGTGACCTACAGCATCTATTTCTTCTAATGATTCTAGCACTCCGTGATCTGAAGAAACTAATAAATCTAAAACCATTTTTAGACCTTTTTCATGGTCTGGAATGTTGTCTTCAATTATATTTTTTTCTCCATTAACTTTGTGTACAATTCTAGAACCATCAATACCTATTCTTTCAACTAAACCTTTGGCTAAAACATTTTCATTATCCATGTTTAATAATTGGTATTTAATTGAAGAACTACCTGAGTTTATTACTAATACTTTCATTTCAAAACCTCCTTAAAATTTTTTCAATAAAGTTTATCATATTTTGTTTAACTTAATTTTACTTAATCGTTTATTAATAAGAAAAAAGGGAGAAAATCTCCCTTTTTAAATTAATCTAATAATTCTTTATATAATGGAAATTTGTCAGATAATTCTTTAACTTCTTTAATTATTTCATTTTTTATATTTTCATCAATTGTACCTTCATCATCTTTAACATTATTTGCAACTTTTACTATTAATTTAGCAATAATTCTCATTTCTTCTTCTTTCATTCCTCTTGTTGTTAATGCTGGAGTTCCAACTCTGATACCTGAAGTAACAAAAGGAGATCTTTTTTCTTTTGGAACAGTATTTTTATTAACTGTTATATGACATTTTTCTAATCCTTTTTCTAAAGCTTTACCAGTAACTTCCATATCAGATAAATCTAATAATAACAAATGGGAATCAGTACCCCCAGAAACAATTTTCATTCCATTTTTTTCTAATTCATCTCCTAAGGTTTTTGCATTCATAACTACTTGTTTTTGATAAATTTCGAATTCAGGTTCTAAAGCTTCTTTAAAAGCTACAGCTTTTGCTGCAATTACATGTTCTAAAGGTCCACCTTGTATTCCTGGGAAGATAGCTTTGTTTACAGCTTTGTATATATCTTTATCATTAGTTAAAATCATACCGCCTCTTGGACCTCTTAAAGTTTTGTGAGTTGTTGTTGTAACTACGTCAGCATAGTCCAAAGGGTTAGGATAAATGCCTGCAGCTACTAACCCAGCAAAATGAGCCATATCAACCATTAAATAAGCACCAATTTCATCAGCAATTTCTCTGAATTTTTTGAAGTCTATGATTCTTGCGTAAGCACTTCCGCCCGCAACAATTATTTTTGGTTTGTGTTTATGAGCTACCTCTCTAACTTCATCATAATCTATTATTCCAGTATCTTCATTAACTCCGTAAGAAACAACGTTATATATGTTTCCTGAGAAATTAACTGGAGATCCGTGAGTCAAATGACCACCATGAGACAAAGACATTCCCATAAATGTATCTCCTGGTTGTAATAAAGCGAAATATACTCCCATATTAGCTTGAGAACCGGAATGAGGTTGTACATTTGCATATTTGGCGTTGAATAATTCTTTTGCTCTATTTCTTGCTAAGATTTCACCTTTGTCTACAACTTGACATCCACCATAATATCTTCTTTTTGGATAACCTTCTGCATATTTATTTGTTAAAACACTACCCATAGTTTCCATAACTGCTATTGATGCAAAATTTTCTGACGCAATAAGTTCTAAACCAAATTCTTGTCTTTCTAATTCTTCTTGGATAATTTCATAAATTTCAGGATCGGAATTTTTTACATTTTCCCACATGGTTTTCACCCCTTCTTATTTAATATAGATTATTCATTATTATTATAAACCAAAGGTTAAAAAAATAAAACTACTGAATTAATGTGAATATGAAATCTCTTTCATGAAATTTTTTTCATATCGGGTTTATTTAACCATAATCCTATTTAATTCCCCGTATATAATCTACATGGCTTTTGTGATTTAATGTAAATTTGACTATAATAAATATAGTAGGGAAAAAATATTCATAAGGAGGTAATTCTATAATGAATTATGAATCAAAATTATCATGTGTGGCTCGTGGAATTAAATCAAGTATTATCAGAGAACTATTAAAGGTAGCAAATGACCCTGGTATGATCAGTTTTGGAGGAGGAGTACCTGATCCAGATACTTTTCCAAGACATAAAATGGCAGAAATTGCAAAAGATATCATTGAGAACGAATATAAATTTGTTCTACAATATGGCACAACAGAAGGCGATCAAGAATTAATGCAAGGATACATCGATTTATTGAAAAAATACGAAAATATCGATTGGTTAAACTATGACAATATGGTTATAACTGTTGGTTCTCAACAAGCATTATACCTTATTGGTATAACCCTTTTAGATGAGGAATCATATTGTGCCGTAAGT
>Ga0182235_100186_pt1 | contig 17043 bp, 11 predicted proteins | sample hydfratesGB_TM_B_FD_132460 | JGI IMG/M metagenome (GOLD analysis project Ga0182235, IMG submission 132460) | Subsurface microbial communities from deep shales in Ohio, USA - hydraulic fracturing test GB_TM_B | ecosystem: Environmental > Aquatic > Deep subsurface > Shale gas/oil reservoir >... | reverse complement strand
TTTTTTAATAAATTTATAATTTTCTATTATAAATTTTTTTAAATGTTGTGTTATATTTTAATATAAATTTTTACTATTTAATTTATCAAGATAATTCAGGCATCTTTTTTATTTAATGAGAGTTATAGTATAATATTATTAACAGAAAAATTTTGGAGATGATTTTATGTTTGAAAATTTAATGGGTATCATAGCAAATGAAGATCCTACTAATTTGTTGAGAATAATTTCAAAAGAAATCTCTGAACAACTATATAAAAAGATCAACAAACATAATTTAATCTTTATATACGAGCCTGCCAGAGAAGTTCTCAGGCTTATGGGTTCTTCTGTAGATTGTGATAAGCTTAGAGGTTTCAAAATCTACATGGCAGAAACTGAAGATTTACACGATTCTATTTTTCAAAAAAAGAAAACTGTTTACCCTCTCAAAGAAGATGAAAAAATTGGATGTTTGAAAGAAGAGTCTCAAATATATATATATCCAATTTACGCAAACGACACTTTTCTTGGTGCGGTTGGTCTTTTTGAAGATGACTATAATTTAGAGGAGATAAACTCCAATTTTTCTACATATGCCGTGCTTATGAATCTTGTTATGGAAGCTCTTTCTATTGAAGAGTTGAGAGAAAAAGTTACTTTGTTAGAAAATTTAACGGAAGTTATAGAAGATATATTGGACAGAGAAAAACTTATCAAAAAGATAGTAAGCGAAATACACAACTTTTTGCATGCACAAGTCAGTGCTTTTTGGGAGTATGATGAAGAATCCGAAAAACTCGTATTAAAATATGTCGAAGGAATTCATGATGAAAACATTTTAAAACACGAATTGAACTTATATGGTTCTTATGAAGGCGAAACTTTGTTTGGATCATCGGAAAAAATTGTTATAGGTAGAAGGTTTTATAATAATAAAGAAAAGGCTTTTGAAATAGACTATAGATCATCTATGTATTCAAAGATTGTTTCCGATGGAAAATCACTCGGTGTTATAGCAATATACAACAGAGAAAAAAACTATGGATACAGACCTTACAAACACTTTGACAATTTAGACTTGACTTTTTTAACAGATGCTTGTAAGAGAGCTGGAGTTGCAATAAACAGAATTTATTTATACGAAAAACTTCAAACTGAGGTTCAAAAACTCAAAAAATTTAAAAAAAGCAACGAACAGTTGATAAATCTTCAAAAAACACAGCTTGAAAAGACAAACGCTCTACACAAAATATCTCAAGCAATAAAGTCCACTTATGATATAAACAATGCGATAAAAATAATGCTTCTCGGGTTAACTTCTGGAAGGGGACTTAAGTTTAACAGGGCTCTATACCTTGAAAGGGACAAAATTCGTGGTTTTTTGATTCCAAAACTCTGGATAGGGCCAGCAGATGATGAAAATATTGGCGAGGCCTGGAACCAAGCTAACCAAAAGGCTCTTAAATATGGTGATTTGGTACAATTTTTAAGAGAAGAAGCTTTGAATATGCCAAACACAAACAAATTGACTGAATCAGTTTCTAACAAAGTTTTGGCGTATAAAGGGCACCCTATCTTGGAAAGAGTCGTTAGTAAAAGACAAATTGTAAATGTAACGTCAAATGTTTTTAAAATTAAATATGATGAATTAGAAGATATTTATGACATAATAAAAACAGAAGAATTTTTAATTTTCCCTTTAGCAGGAAGAGCTGAAACGAAAGGGATAATAGTAGTAGACAACAAGTTCAACAAAGAACCAATAACAGATATAGATTCTGAAATATTGAAACTTTTTATGGATTCAATTGGGCTTGCAATGGAAACGATAGAAAATTACAATGAATTGAGAAATAAGACTAAATCTTTGGAAGAACAGAAGAATCTTATGGATTATTATAGAAGGTTTAAAGATAATATTTTACAGAATCTCGCTGTTGGTATTGTAGTTGTTGACAGACAGAGTAAGATAATCGAATGGAACGAAAAGGCGGAATCTTTCTTTTCAAAACCAAGGGAGAATATCATTGGGAACTCTATTAACCTTATGTCTTCTACTTTTGGGGAAGACATTTTGAACACCATCGATACTATAATGGAATCTGAAGAAAGTTTGAAATATACAAATTATAAGCTAAAAATTGGGGATCAAACTAAAATTTTCGATATTCAATTTTCGCTATTGAGAAATAGAGAAGTAGGTTATGTTGAAGGAGTTATACTTGGTTTTGACGATGTTACAGAGATTTACTACCTTCAACAGGAAATGGAAAAAAGAGAAAAACTCGCTGCAATTGGTGAGATGACTTCGCGTATTGCTCATGAAATAAGAAATCCTTTAACTGTTATTGGAGGATTTTTGAATAGAATGTATAAAAAAATGGATGATCCAATAGCTGTTGAGAAATATACAGGTATAATAGATGATGAAATTTCGAGATTGGAAATAATCGTTTCGGAAATATTGGAGTATTCGAGAGGACAAAAACTTCCAGAGTTTGAGGAGATTGATTTAAACAAATTAATAGAAGATGTCCTCATAATGTACGAAGATTTTATAAAACAAAAGAATATAACTTTAGAAAAAGCGAAGAACGTGGATAATATCTACGTGAATGTGGACAGAAACAGAATTAAACAAGTTCTCATCAACCTTTTAAAAAATGCAATTGAAGTTGTGACAAATGAGGGTAGGATAGAAATCAAAAGTGGTATTGACGAAAAACACAGAGCTTTTTTCCAAATTAAAAATAACGGAGCTCAAATTCCGGAAGAGAACCAAGAAAAACTCTTCATGCCTTTTTTTACAACAAAGACGCATGGAACAGGACTGGGACTGCCAATTTGTAAAAAGATAATAGAAGATGAACATAAAGGAAATCTTTATTTGGTAAAATCTGACGAGGATGGAACAATTTTTAGATTTGAATTACCTTTAGATTCATAAGGAGGAGGGGAATTATGGCTAAAATTTTAGTTGTAGACGACGAAGATAATGTAAGATTGTTAATTAAGGAAGAGTTGGAAGACACAGGGTATGAAGTTATAGATGCTCCAAATGCCGAAAAGGGCTTAGAAATTTTAAAAGAAAAAGATGATATTGACATAGTATGTACAGACATTGAAATGCCAGATATTAGCGGTTTAGAATTTGCTGGCGAGATTAGAAAGAAATTTGGCGACAAAAAGATTATATTTTTGACTGCATATTCACATTATAAATCTGAGATGGCTTCTTGGGCTGCAGATGCTTATGTTGTTAAATCTATGGATTTAACTGAATTGAAAGATACCATTTCTAATTTATTGAATATTTAATGAAGATGCTGGTCACCTGATGGTGGCCTTTTTAGTTGGAAGATAATGAGAATTTGTTAAACAAATTCTCGGTTGTTAGTTTTTGGTTGTTAGTTGTTAGAAAAAATTTAAAATCAAGGTTAATATAAAAAAGACTTTAACCAAATTTCTAATAGTTAATTTTAGAAGAAAATTTATAAGTAAAACAATTCCGAAATATAAAAACTCAAAGTAGGTCGTATAGTAGAAATTGTTTTACAACAATTTCTGTTTAGAGTTTAAGGTTGGAAGTTGGAAGAAAAAACAATGATAAACATCAAAATAAACAAAAACCAACAACCTCCAACTAATAACAAAATAAATTGCAAAGCAATTTATTTTATAAGATGTTTCACTCAGTAAAACTCCAATACTTTTCATTTTTATATTTCTACATAATTATTTAAGCTATATTAGAATTTCAACAAAAATAACGAACTATTGAGAATTATAGTACAAAATTTATCTCCATCATCCAACCAAATTATTAATTATTTAAAATACACAAACGGAGGTGTTTGTTTTGGAATATAAAGACACTCTAAATTTGCCCAAAACTAACTTCAAAATGAAGGCAAATTTAAAAGGTAAAGAACCTCTCCAGTTGAAAACTTGGAAAAAACTGGATCTGGAAAACTTAGTTAGAGAAGAAAGAAAAGATGCACCAAAATTTTTATTACATGATGGACCTCCATATGCAAATGGTGATATTCATATGGGGCATGCTTTAAATAAAATTTTAAAAGACATTGTTATTAAATATAAAACTCTCCAGGGGTTTAATACTCCTTATGTTCCTGGATGGGATACTCATGGACTTCCAATAGAGCATAAGGTTACAACCGAGATGGGAGAAGAAGCCAAGCATAAATCAAAGATTGAAATAAGAAAAGCATCTGAAAAATACGCTATGAAACATTATAAAAAACAGAGAGATGAATTCATAAGACTTGGTATAAGAGGAGATTGGGAGCACCCATACTTAACTCTTCACCATGAATATGAAGCTGCAGTTTTAGATACACTAAAGAGTCTTGTTGATTCTGGCAATGTTTATAGAAATAAAAAACCAATTTACTGGTGTTCAGAATGTGAGACTGCTTTAGCCGAAGCTGAAGTTGAATATCACGATCATACTTCACCATCAATTTACGTTAAATTTGAATATGAACCAAATACTTATATGGTTATTTGGACAACAACTCCTTGGACACTTCCTGCTAATGTTGCCATTGCAGCCCACAAGGATTTCGAATATGCAAAAATAAAAGTCAATGGGGAATACTGGATATTGGCAAAAGATTTAATAGAAAAAACTTTAAAAGCTGCAAAAATAGAAGATTATGAGATAGTGGATACTTTTAAAGGATCTGAATTAGAGGGTAAAACTGCCAAGCATCCATTTATAGATAGAGAGTCACAATTGGTTTTGGCTGATTATGTTACTTTGGAAGACGGTACGGGACTTGTTCATACTGCACCAGGACATGGTAATGAAGACTATATAACTGGTTTGAAATATAAATTACCTGTTATTTCTCCTGTTGATCATCAAGGAAAATTTACAAACGAGGTTCCAAAATACGAAGGAATGAAAATTTGGGATGCCAACAATGTAATTATAGAAGACTTGAGAGAAAGTGGACATCTCGTAGCAGTAGAAAAGATAGAACATTCATACCCACACTGTTGGAGATGTAAGAGTCCTCTAATTTTCAGAGCAACTGAACAATGGTTTATAGGTGTTGACCACAATAATTTGAGAAATAAAGTTCTTGAAGAAGTTGATAAAGTTAAATGGATCCCAGATTGGGGTGAAAAGAGATTTAAAGGTATGGTTAACGACAAACCAGACTGGTGTATTTCGAGACAAAGAGCTTGGGGTATTCCTATTCCAGCCGTTTATTGTGAAGATTGTGGAGAAGTATCTCTTACTACAGAACAATTAGATCACGTTATAAAAATAGTTGAAAAAGAAGGTACAAACGCTTGGTTTACAAAAGATGTTAACGAATTGATCCCAGAAGGGTTTAAATGTCCAAAATGTGGTGGAACGCACTTCAAAAAAGAAGAAGATATTTTAGATGTTTGGGTAGATTCAGGTTCTTCTTGGGAAGCTGTAGTCAACAAAAGAGAAGAATTAAATAAATATCCAGTTGACTTGTATTTAGAAGGGTCAGACCAACACAGAGGTTGGTTCCAGAGTTCAATCTTTTTATCTGTTGGTAAAAATGGGATCGCTCCTTATCAACAAGTTCTTACTCACGGATTCGTAAAAGACCAGGAAGGTAAGAAGATGTCGAAATCTATGGGTAATGTTATAAGTCCACTTGAAATAATAGATCAATATGGGGCTGATATTTTAAGACTTTGGGTAGCTTCTGCAGATTACCGAGGAGATATCAAAATATCTTACGATATTTTAAAACAACAAACCGAAGTTTATAGAAAATTCAGAAATACTGTAAGATTCTTACTCGGAAACATTTCTGATTTTGACCCAACAACTGATTATGTAAAATATGAAGATATGTATGAAATAGATAAATGGGCAATGACAAAATTACACGAATTAATTAAAAATGTTACCGATGCTTATGATAACTATGGATTCTATAGAGTTCATCACATGCTTAGCAGATTCTGCACTATTGATATGAGTTCAATTTATTTGGATATCATCAAAGATAGAATTTATACAGAAGGGAAAAAGTCTAAATTGAGAAGATCTGCACAAACAGCCATGTATGAAATAGCTTTGGCGTTGACTAAAATGATGACACCTATCCTTTCTTTTACATCAGAAGAAGTTTACAGATATCTTCCAGAAAAGGCTCAAAGATTTGAAACTGTTCAATTAGAAGAATGGCCTGAATTCAAAGAAGAATACATGGATGAAAAAATCATATCTAAATGGGAAAAAATACTTGAATTAAGAGAAGATGTCACAAAAGCACTGGAAGAAAAGAGAAGAGATAAATTTATTGGAAATTCTCTCGATGCAAAAGTAATTGTAGAAACAAAAAATGAAGAATTAAAAGAACTATTGAAAGAGTACGATAATTACTTATTATCCGATGTTTTCATAACATCACAATTTGAACTTGGAGAAGTGGACGAAGGATACAACGGTAACGTTTCTAAAGTTAAAGTGGTTAAAGCAGAAGGCAAAAAATGTGAAAGATGTTGGAAAGTTGATCCTAAAACAGGTGAAGATTCTGATCATCCAGAGACATGTCCAAGATGTGCCGCTGTTTTAAGAGGAGAAAGAGAAAATTAATAAATTTTTTTAATTAGTCCATCAGTTTATCTGGTGGGCTTTTTTTATCATAAAATTTTTATAAATTCTTAAGAAAATCTTTATTTTTAAGATGTAAAATTTATTTTGATTACGAAATATTCGGTTTCGAAATATTTATGGGGTGATTTATGGAAAACAAAGCATTAGAGATTGTAAAAAATCTAAAAGGTATCATGGATTTGTTTAGAAAGGCTGTTAAAAATGAGTTTAAAGATAAGAATTTAACCAGTTCTCAAGTTATGGTTATTGCAATTTTATCCCATAGAAAAGAGATGAAAACAAGTGAACTCAGCAAGGAATTGGGCCTTTCAAATAGCACTGTTTCTGGAATTGTAGATAGGTTGGAAGAAAAAAAATTAATAGAGAGAATAAGGAGTAAGGAGGATAGACGTGTTATTAAAGTAAGAGTTAATAAAGAGTTTAAGACTTCTATGGCGAGTAAGTACATGGATGTTGAAGAAAAAATAACCAATATCATAAACAAATCGCCTAAAGAGGACATCGATTTTATCTTAAAGGGTTTAGAAAATCTAAAAAAACTGTTAGAAGAAGAAATAAAGGAATAATTTTTATTTTTATAACAATTTTTATTTAAGGAGTCAACAAAATGCTAAAACTGATTAAATATTTAAAACCTTACAGTTTCCTTCTGATAATGGCCATATTTTTGCTCTTTGTTCAGGCAATGAGTGAATTGGCTTTACCAAATTATATGTCGGATATTGTAAATACTGGTATTCAACAAGGTGGTATTGAAACTGCCGTTCCAAAAGCTATGAGAAAAAGTACAATGGATAAAATCACTCTTTTTATGGACAGTGAAGAGAAGGATTTTGTTTTAAACAATTATGAATTTGTGGACAGCTCTTCTGAAAATTATGACAAATATTTAGAAGAATACCCTGCCTTGGAAAATGAAAACATATATGTATTAAAAGATATTTCAAATAACACAAGAGATGAATTGATCCCAATACTGGGGAAAACTCTCATGACTGTTTCAGGCATTCAACAAGCAAAAGAAAATGCTGAAGGCGGAGTTATGAATTTAAATGGCATGGAAATGCCGGCTAATTTAGACGTGTATAATTTGTTGAAGATGATGCCAGAATCTCAAAGACAACAAATGACCGAACAGATAGACAAACAAATTGAAGCATTGGGTGAGGACATGGTCAACCAAGCTGCGGTTGCTGCGGTTGAAAAAGAATATGTTGAGCTTGGTTTAGATGTTGATAAAATGCAAAATGATTATATTTTGAGTACTGGATTTTGGATGCTTATGGTTTCTCTTTTGAGTGCTGCAAGTACAATTGTTGTAAGTTTATTGTCTGCAAGAATTGGTGCTGGAGCTGCAAAAGATATAAGATACGACGTTTTTTCAAAAGTCGAGAATTTTTCAAATTCAGAATTCGTAAAATTTTCTACAGCTTCGCTTATAACGAGAACTACAAACGATATTATCCAAATTCAACTGGTTCTTATTATGATGATAAGAATGGTTTTTTACGCACCAATTATGGGTACTGGAGGAATTATAAGAGCTCTTGATACAAGTCCTTCCATGTCGTGGATAATAGTTCTTGCGGTTATAGTTTTGTTGGGTTTAATAGCAGTCATTTTCGCAATTGCCCTACCAAAATTCAAAAAAATGCAAAAACTTATAGATAGGTTGAATCTGGTTACAAGGGAAAACTTATCGGGAATGATGGTTATTAGAGCTTTTAACACACAGAAATTTGAAGAAGAGAGATTTGATAAAGCTAACACAGAACTTACAAAAACTCAGCTTTTTATAAACAGAGTTATGGTTTCTATGATGCCTATTATGATGTTTATTATGAATGGTGTTATGGTTCTAATAGTTTGGATTGGAGCACACCAAATTTCTGAATCTTCTCTACAAGTTGGAGATATGATGGCTTATATGCAATATGCCATGCAGATAATTTTCTCATTTTTAATGCTTTCTGCAATGTTCATAATACTCCCAAGAGCTACAGTTTCAGCAAATAGAATTAAAGAAGTTTTAGACGTTGACCCAGAAATAAAAGATCCAGAAAATCCAAAAAATATTAAAAATCCAAAAGGTTTGGTGGAGTTTAAAAATGTTTCTTACAAATTCCCACACGCAGAAGAACCTATTTTGAAAAATATAAGTTTCACAGCTGAACCGGGAAAAACAACTGCTATTATAGGTTCAACTGGTTCTGGTAAATCAACATTGGTAAACATGATACCAAGATTTTACGACGCTACCGAAGGACAAGTTCTTATAGATGGAATTGATGTTAGAGAAATAACACAAAATGAGTTAAGGAAACAAATTGGTTATGTGCCACAAAGAGGTGTTCTTTTCAGTGGAGACATCGAATCCAATTTAAAATATGCCGATAAAAATGCCCCAGAAGAACTTATTAATAAAGCCATAGACATAGCACAAGCAAGAGAAATAGTAGAAGAGAAAGAAGAAGGAATACACGCCCCAATTTCACAAGGTGGTTCTAATGTTTCTGGTGGACAAAAACAAAGGTTATCTATAGCAAGAGCACTTGTTAAAAAACCAAATGTTTTTATCTTCGACGATAGCTTTTCCGCTTTGGACTTTAAAACGGATTCTAAATTGAGAAAAAAACTCAAGGAAGAAACTGGTAATAGCACTCTTATAATTGTTGCACAAAGAATTGCAACTATTAAAAATGCTGAACAAATAATTGTGTTAGACGAAGGGAAAATAGTAGGAAAAGGAACACATAACGAACTGATGGAAAGTTGTGAAACTTATAAAGAAATAGCCTTATCTCAATTGTCCAGGGAGGAATTAGAATGAGCGAAGATCAAAAAAAACGTCCTCAACAACAAAGTCAGGGTTCTGGTCCTGCGATGATGAGAGGTGGAGAAAAACCTAAAAACTTTGGGAAGTCTTTCAGAAAATTGTTGAATTATATTAGTGAATATAAAATTCCTATTATAATAGTGTTTGTTTTTGCCGCTGGTTCAGCTGCGCTGATGATTTTTGGCCCAAAAATACTCGGTAACGTAACTACAGAAATATTTGAAGGTCTTATGGAAAAAATAGCCGGTACCGGAAATGGTATAGACTTTGGAAAAGTTGCTAATACATTGTTGATGCTTTTAGGTCTTTATTCTGTCAGTGCATTGTTTAGCTATGTTCAAGGTTGGATTATGTCAGGTATTTCTATGAAAATCACCTATAAATTCAGAAGGCAGATTTCTGAAAAGATGAATAGGATGCCTTTCAAATATTTTGACAATACAAATCAAGGTGAAGTTTTATCCAGAGTTACCAACGATGTCGACCTCCTCAGTCAGTCTATGAACCAAAGTTTGACTCAACTCATAACAGCAATTACCACTATTATAGGTGTTTTGATAATGATGTTGACTATAAGTTGGAGAATGACTCTTATAGCGCTTGGAATAATACCAATATCTATATTTTTAATAGCCTTAATAGTTAGATATTCCCAAAAGTTTTTCAAACAACAACAGGATTACCTGGGAAACGTGAACGGGCATGTTGAAGAAATGTACGGCGGTCACGTTGTTATGAAAGCTTTTAACGGTGAAAAAGATAGTGTTGAAAAATTTGAAGTATTAAACAAGAAACTTTACGGTGCTGCTTGGAAATCACAGTTTTTCGCTGGCCTTATGATGCCTATTATGAGATGGGTTGGTAACTTGGGATACGTTGGTGTAAGTATAATGGGTGGTTTTTTGGCTGCACAGAGAATGATCTCAGTTGGAGATATTCAAGCTTTTATCCAATATGTGAGACAGTTTACACAGCCAATTGCACAAGTTGCAAACATATCCAATATACTTCAACAAACAATCGCAGCTGCAGAAAGAATCTTTGAATTTTTAGAAGAAGAAGAAGAACCTGTTGAAACAACAAATCCAATTAATCCAGAAAAATTAAAAGGTGAAGTAGAATTCAAAGACGTTCACTTTGGTTATGATGAAGACAAAATTATAATAAACGATTTTTCTGCAAAAGCTAAACCAGGACAAAAAATAGCAATAGTAGGACCAACCGGTGCAGGAAAGACTACTATGGTTAAATTGTTGATGAGGTTCTATGATGTGAATTCTGGAGAAATATTAATCGATGGATACAACATACAAGATTTCACAAGGCATGATTTAAGAGCCCAATTTGGAATGGTTTTACAAGATACTTGGTTGTACAACGAAAACATAAGAGAAAACATCAGGTACGGAAACTTGAACGCATCTGACGAAGAAGTTTATGAAGCTGCGAGAGCAGCTTATGTTGAAACCTTTGTTCACGCTCTTCCAGAAGGATATGATTTGGTGTTAAACGAGGAAATAACCAATATTTCTCAAGGACAAAAACAGCTTATAACCATTGCAAGAGCTTTTCTTAAAAATCCAAAAATGCTCATTCTCGATGAAGCCACAAGTTCTGTAGATACAAGGACAGAGCTACAAATCCAAAAAGCTATGGACAAGCTAATGGAAGGAAGAACAAGCTTTATTATTGCACATAGGTTATCCACAATTAAGAATGCTGATTTAATACTTGTCATGAACCATGGTGATATTGTAGAACAGGGAAATCACGAAGAGCTTCTTGAAAAAGACGGTTTCTACGCAGATTTATATAAAAGTCAATTTGAAGATCCAATGACTGTTTAATATAAAAACTCCTTGCATTAATTTTGCAAGGAGTTTTTATTGCCCTTTGTGAAAAAACATCGTTTCAACTGTTTTCAACATTATCTGTAAATCAAGCATTATGCTTCTATTTTTAATGTAATATAGATCATATTCTGTTTTTCTTTTATAATCTTCAAGGCTTTGTGTGTATTTGTAATATATCTGAGCCCAACCAGTTATACCAGGCTTTGTTTGGTATCTGATTTCATAATAGTTTATATTTCTCAGCATTTGGTTGTGGAATTTTTCTATTTCAGGCCTTGGTCCTACTATTGACATATCACCTTTTATTACATTTATGAACTGTAAAACTTCATCAACTCTTGTTTTTCTTATTAACTTTCCAGATTTAAGTATTTTTCCTTTTTTATCCATAGTTCTGAACTTGATCATCTCAAAAGGCATTTGATTTTTGCCAAACCTTTTTTGTCTGAAAACCAAAGGAAATCCCGATTCAAGAAGAATTACTATAGATATAAGCAACATAACGGGTGAAAAAATTATAAGTAATACAACACTAAAAAGAATATCTATTACCCTTTTTAATTTTGGTTCTTCTTTCTCTGAGAAGTAAATCTTGTAATATTCTTCAAAAGAATACATTATTTTCAAATGTATTCTTTTCAAAAATCTTTCTGCTATTGAAGTTATGTATTCTTTTTTTATATTGCGTTTTTCAATATATTTTTTCATTTTATCAGATATATAAGGATTTGCTATTAACAATCTGTCGTAGTTTACGTTGTTATTGTAAAACTCTAATTCCTCTAAGGTTTCTATATATCCTATAAAAACAATATTACCTCGGGACTTTTTGGTAATCTCTTCCAAAATGTTTTTATAATAGTTCTTTTTTCCATAAACTACGTATCTTAAAGGTTTTATATATTTTCTCTCGTATTTGAAAAACAACAAATGTAATACCGGTATACTTATAAAAGAGGATATAAATATTTTCAGTAAATTATAATTCTGAAGAAGTTGGGCTGAAAAAAGAGAAATCAAAAATATCATAAATGATGCGGTTATAAACCCAAAAAGATAACGTATTATTATCTCTGAAGGTGTCGCACCAATATCCTCTTCAAAAATTTTGAAAGAGTACATTCCCAAATAAATCGCCATTGTGTTTATGATTATTATATATATATTATTATATAATAATACATTAAAAATTAACAATGTAAAAATTTCTAAAATCTTTAGTTCTTTAATCATAAAAATACCCCATTTTAAGCTTTAATAGTTATTTTAAATGTTATATGTCTTATTATTATTTGTATATTACGATTTTTATCTGAATATAAATTTATGTTATAATATATATATATTCTTATGGAAATAGTAAGCCCCATAAAAACAAAGTTGGTTTTTGTTTTTAGCCTCAAGTATTCACCCTACTTGAAAAGTAAACCCTCATTATCGGCAGATTGAAAAACTCAATCTGCCAAATTTTTTATGTTAATTACTTTATTATCAATTATACCACTGTTAAATTATTTCACAATTTTTGTTGAATGATCTAAAACTTCCCTCATAATGGTATGTATTCTATAACATTTAGATATTAAAAAAGTGCTTTATCTTAGATTTATCCAGATAAAGCACTTTTGTATTATTCTGCTGTTTCAGTTTGTAAACTTAGCTCTATTTTTTGTTTTTCTATTGTTTGATTTAATATTTTCATTTCTCTCATTACAAAGATCAAAGTTACTGTAAATGCTAATGCATCAGATATAGGGAATGTCGCCCATATTCCTCCAAGTCCGAAAGAATTAGCCATAATAAATACTATTGGAATGAAAAACAATATCTGTCTTGACATTGAGAGTAATAAAGCTGGACCAGCTTTTCCTATAGCCTGGAATAATGACGAACCTACTATTTGGAAGCCGACTAAAAATATCACAGATACATTGATTCTTGTTGCCCACACAGCTTGTGCAATTAATTCTGCATCTGTCGTGAATATAGATATCAAAATTTCTGGAAAAATCATCAAAATTGCATAAGAGGCTACTGAAAATATAGTAGTAACTTTTGTGGCTGTTTTTATTACTTCTTTTACCCTGTCGTATTTTTTAGCTCCGTAGTTGAATCCTGCAATTGGTAAGAACCCTTGAGCTATTCCAGACATAGGCATAATCGTGAACATAAGCAATCTATTTATCACTCCAAATACGGCAATAGAAAGTTCTCCACCGTACAAACCAAGTAAATTATTCAAAACCACTGCCAATATACTCCCTGCAGCTTGTCTTGCAAAAGCAGATGCTCCCACAGAAAAAGTCTCTTTTAATATTGGCCATTCAAATTTTATGTCTTTAAAATGGAAGTGTAAAGTGCTTTTCCCGCCCAAAAAGTAAGTAAGAATGTAAATGACACCAGTCATTTGAGCCAATAATGTTGCAAGTGCAGCTCCTCTTATACCCATATCAAAACCAAATATGAATATAGGATCGAGGATAATGTTCATAATCCCTGAGATCAACATACTTATCATTGCAACTTTGGAGTTTCCTTCTGCTCTTATTACGCTATTAGAGGTCATTGCAAAAGAAAAAAATATGTTACCAATAAAAATAACACTCATGTATTCTATCGCATAAGGCATTATTGCTTCTGTTGCACCAAAAAGACCTAATATTGGCTTAATAAATATACTCCCCAAAACTGCTATAACAATGGAAAATATAGCTATTATTCCAAGCATGTTACCAAGTGTTTTTTCTGCTTTTACAACATCTTTAGCACCGAGGGATCTTGATATTATAGAAGCTCCACCAATACCAACCATTTGTGCCAAAGCCATGATTATCATCTGTATAGGAAAAGAAACTGATACTGCTGCAATTCCAATTGTTCCTATTCCTCTACCAATGTAAATCGTATCTACAAAATTATATAAAGCCTGCACCATCATTGCTACCATTGCAGGCAATGAAAGTTTTAAAAGGAGTTTCCCTATACTTTCGCTTCCGAGCATTTTTGAATTTTTTTCCATTAATCAACACCTTCTTTTTTCTTCTGTTTAATCATGTTTTCTTTCATTTTATCCAGAACATCTAAAAATATTTCCATCTTTTCTTCCTCAATTCCATGGGTGACTTTTTCTTCCCAAACTTCTGCTGCTTTTTTCAGCTCATCTTTAATATCTGCACCTTTTTTAGTTAAAAAAACTCTCTTTATTCTTTTATCTTTTTCATCTGATTTTCTTTCAATATAACCGTTATCTTCCAAATTTTTAAGAGCTCTGGCTGTAGTTGCCTTGTCTATTTCCAAAGCGTGAGTTATTTCATCTTGAGATAATCCGTTTCCGTGATTAACTATATACATAAAATAGTGCATCTGTCCTCTACCTATATGAAACTCTTTAAAAACACTGTCAAAAAAACTGTGAGAATTTCTAAATACGCATGATATTTTTCTTTCTATATATTTCATAATTTACCTCCAAAAAAAAGTTGCATGCACAACAGTTGCACACACAACCAATTATACTATATTATTTGTTGCGTTCGCAACTATTTTTTGTTAAAAAACCTTAAAGTAATCCCCTTCATATTAGATGTTTTTTATAAGGCTCCTAACAAACGGATAATGTTGTATATTCACCCATTCAAAAATTTTTACCTTTAAAAATTTATTAATTATAATGTTAAAATATGATATAATATGTTTACGTTACGAACTAATATTTTAGAAGGGGGAAGGAATTATGTATACCGATGAAAAGATTGTAAAAAAACCAAGGAAGTATTATTCAGAAGATTTAAAATTCACTGAATGGAATACTGTTAAAGAAGAACTCGAGAAATTAGAAAAATATGAAATCAACTCTAAAAAGGATTTAATAGAGTTTATGAAGAGGAAAAGTGAATTTGAAGCTGCTTTGTCTGAAGAAATGGCGTGGAAATATATCAGGATGACTTGTAATGCAGATAAACCAGAATTTTCAAAAGATTTTAACGAATTTTATTCAAAAGTTATTTCTCCTACAGAAGCTTATGACTTCAAATTGAAAAAGAAATTTTACGAAAGCCCTTTCAGAAAAGAGTTAGGCTCCGAATATGATCTGTTGAACAAAATCATTTCAAAGGATATTGAGATTTTCAGGGAAGAAAATATTCCTCTAAAAGTTAAAGAACAAGAGTTATCTTCTAAATACGGGGAGATAATTTCAAAACTCACTGTTGAATTCAAAGGTGAGGAAAAAACCCTTTCTCAAATGGGGGTTTATCAAAAAGATCCTGATAGAAAAATCAGAGAAGAAGCTTGGAAATTAGTTGGGGCAAAAGTTTTAGAAGTTAAGGACGAGTTGAACGATTTATTCGATCAATTAAAAGAGATTAGAATAGAAATAGCTAAAAATGCAGGTTTCGATAATTATAGAGACTATATGCATTTTGCAAAAGGTAGATTTGATTATACTCCTGAAGATTTGTTTGAATTCCATAAATCAGTAGAAAAAGTAGTAGTTCCTTATTTAAAAGAATTAAACAAAGAAAGAAAAGAAAAATTAGGTGTAAAAACGTTAAGACCTTGGGATTTGAGCGTTGATCTCGACGGAAAAGTACTTTCACCTTTTAAAACTGAAGAAGAACTTGTAAATAAGGCTATTGAAGTCCTACACAGAGTTAAACCAGACTTTGGGATCAAACTTGAAAAGATGAAAAATTCTGGTTTTCTTGATTTAGAAAATAGAAAAGGGAAAGCTCCTGGTGGATATAACTACCCTTTGCACGAAACTGGAGGTTCTTTTATTTTTATGAACGCTGTTGGCCTTCAAAGCGATGTTAGCACTTTGTTACACGAATCAGGTCACGCTATGCATAACTTTGCTTGTAAACATTTTGATATTGGTGCTTACAAAGATTATCCAAGTGAAGTTGCAGAAGTTGCTTCTATGTCTATGGAGCTGTTGACAATGGAACATTTGAACGTTTACTATTCAGATGATAACGACCTTAAAAAGGCTAAATTGGAGCAATTGAAAGGAACGCTAAAAATTTTCCCATGGGTTATGACAATTGATGCTTTCCAACAGTGGATTTACACAAACCCAAATCATACAGCTGAAGAAAGAGAAGAATTTTTTGCGTCTTTAATGGATAGATATAACACCGGTGATGATTTTTCTGGTTTAGAAGCCGAAAAAGCCACAAGATGGTTGAGACAGTTGCATGTTTTCGAAGTTCCTTTTTATTACATCGAATATGCTATGTCACAATTGGCAGCACTTGGGATTTATAAGAATTACAAAGAAAAAGGGAAAGAAGCCGTTAAAATGTACGAAGATTTTATGAGTCTTGGCTATTCAAAACCTGTTCCTGAAATTTATGAAACTGCTGGAGTTAAATTTGATTTTAGTGAGAAATATATTTCTGAATTGGTTGATTTTATTAAAAAAGAAATCGAAGAAATAAAATAAAAATTATGATATCATTTAAGCGTCCTTAGCAGGACGCTTTTGTTTTTTGATAACGTTTTTTTCATGTCAAATATACGAAGTGAATGGAACTCATCAGTCAATTTTGCTTTGCAAAATTTATGAATGATATAAATAATAAATAGAGCTCTTCACTAGATCAAATTATTGAAGAAATATAAAAAAGAAAAGTATTGGAGTTTTACTGAGTGAAACAATATAAAAATTGATGTTGAAAAACACGGATGTTTTTCATGCGAATTTATCCACGGATGGATAATATGAGCTGTAC
>Ga0182235_100180_pt1 | contig 17712 bp, 16 predicted proteins | sample hydfratesGB_TM_B_FD_132460 | JGI IMG/M metagenome (GOLD analysis project Ga0182235, IMG submission 132460) | Subsurface microbial communities from deep shales in Ohio, USA - hydraulic fracturing test GB_TM_B | ecosystem: Environmental > Aquatic > Deep subsurface > Shale gas/oil reservoir >... | reverse complement strand
GATCATATTACTGTATTGTCAGAGGGAGGAGTTGATTATGTTGTAAACAGAGGGGGAGATCCTGATAAAATAACTCATATTTATAATGGTACTTTAGTTACAGATATTGATAACTATGCTATCAAAAAAGATTTTAAAATAAAGAAAGGAATAAAAGACAAATGTCTGATATCCTATGCAGGAATTTTATCTCCATTTCAAAAAATTGATGACATTCTTGATGTTGCAAAATTATTGGTTGATTATCGTGACATTATATTTTACATTGTAGGTGATGGAATGAGTAAAGAACATCTCAAAAATAGAATTGAAACAGAAAAAATCTACAATGTAGAATTATTACCTTTTCAGGAACGAGAAGAATATTTTAACATAATTAATTCTTCAGATGTATCCTTAATATTACTAGACGAAAGAATGAAAGCACCTTGCTTACCTGGAAAAACTATCAATTTAATGGCCAGTAAAAAGCCAGTAATTGCAATTGTCAATAAGGATACAGAATCTGCTAATATTATCAATGAATCTCAATGTGGCTGTGTTGTGGAACCCAACAATATAGATTATTTTAAAAATATAGTATTGTTTCTTAAGAAAAACAAAAGTATGCAAGAAAAATAGGGGAGAAATGGGAGAATATTTTTTGAAAAGAATATGAATCTTATGAATAATATTTTTTTCTATGAATATATATTAGAGAATCTATGCATCCATAATTAAATGTTTAAACATCCACCGTGTTGCTATGAGTATAAAATTATTAACACCTTTGATCTAAAAATATTTAGTGATAACATGAATATAATCATCGGAAGTTTGCAATATAGTCCAATCTATAAATCACATTGTTGTGCACTTGGCAAACAAAGTGAAAAACGCGGCCATTCAGTCACATACCTATTCAGTGAAGAGTATAAATGGATGCTACCCGAAGAAATAAAGAAAAAAGCCGTATTTGTTGGCAATTCAAAAAATATCATATCTACCATAATAGATGGATTAAATATTAAACATAAACAAAAGTTGAACAAAATCTTCCTAAAGGAAAAACCAGATTTTGTTTACATGCATAATTTCCATCCTTTCCTTAATTATAAAGTTGCGAAATTATCACAAAAGTATAAAGTTACTTTCATACAACACGTCCATGAACCTTATGTTGAAAATAAGCAGGCATACGAGGGTTTTAAGCCATACTGGCTATATTTATTTGAGTATGCTCAAGAAAAAGCACTGGAGAAAACTAATATTGCTGTGATGTCTTCAGTAAAAGCTATGCAACTTTTTAAAAAACGTTACCCAAAATTCCTAGGCGAAAAAAAATATATTCCTCTTATATACGAAGATTTAGGTAATGATTCCAACAGTATAGGCAATCGAAAATATATTACATTTATAGGACCGCCAGTAGCCGCCAAAGGTCCAGAAATATTTTTAAAAATCGCTGAATATTCACGACAACACAATTTAAAGCTAAACTTTATATTAATTTCACGTTTACAAATAACTGATTCTCGGTATTACAAATGGAAAAATTTGAAAGTATATCATAAAGAAAAGATTAGTGATGAAGAAATTGCCAATTATCTCCGACAAAGTATCATGACAATCACACCTTACAAGATTGCAACACAAAGTTCAGTAGTGCTAACTTCTTATATGTATGGCACACCTGTCCTATCAAGCAATATTGAAGGACTGTCAGAAACAGTTTCTCATCTAAAAACAGGATATCTTGTAGATAATAATTCAGATATAAAAGAGTGGATCAAAGGTGCCCTTTTCATAAAAGATAATTTAGACATGATGTCTAAAAATTGTAGAATTTATTTCAATAATGAATTTTCAGAAATAAATTGGCCAAAATATTTTAAGGAACTGTTGGGTTGAAGATATGAGTCAAAAATTAAGAATTTGTGAAATCGGTCCTGGAGACGAGAAAAAGATGAAGGATTCTATTGGAATCGATATCAGAAAAACAAAAGAAACCAACATTATTGGTGATGCCCATGACATGCCTTTCAAAAATGATTGTTTTGATTATGTTTGTAGCAGTCATGTAATTGAACATTTTTCACACTGTGAAGTTGATAACGTACTGAGCGAATGGACGAGAATACTAAAACCAGAAGGTACTTTAGAAATTCTCTGTCCAGACCTCCGGGCAAGGTCATTACTTTTTGCTTTAAAACCATCATGGGGAAATATACAAAATATCTATGGAGGACAAGACTACTCTGCAAATTATCATAAATCTGGGTTTTCATATAAATTACTAAAGAATCTTCTCGAAAAACAAGGAATTACACAAATAAAACGAATCAGAGATGGCTATAAAGGAATTCCATTTATTCCAAACTGCCTTCATGTAAAAGGTATAAAAAGAAACAATTATAGCTATAAATAATAAACCTATACAAGCAGGGGGAGTTATATGAAAATATTACAGATCGTTTCCACACCACCTTTCGCGTGGGCAACAGGAGGGTGTGCCAGAGTTGTATATGAATTATCAAAACAATTGGTAAAGCATGGCCATGAAGTTACTATGCTAACTACAGACTTATATGAACCTAACAATCGATATGTCGCAGGCAATAATCCTGAATATGTAGAAGGGATTCGGATTTTTAGATTTAAATATATTAGTGATAATTTAGCTTGGAAAAAAGGAATCTACATATCTCCAAAAATATCAACATATTTAAAAGAAAACTTAAATGAATACGACATTGTTCATTTGCAAGACCTCATTTCATTCCAAGCTGTTATGACAGCTAAATATTGCAAATATCATAAAATGCCATACATTCTTACAACACATGGGTCTGTTCCAAAGGTTTGCCAAAAAAAAGGCTTGATTGGAGCATATAATTTCTTTTTTAGCCATAAAATATTAAGGAATGCACAAAAAATTATTGCTCTTTCAGACGCAGAAATGTGCCAATATCAACACAGTCAAATCAATAAAAGTCAAATTATAAAAATCCCTAATGGTATTAATACTGAGATGTTTGAAACTTTGCCAGTAAAGGGAAAATTTCGATACAAATATAATATAAATAAGAAGTATATGATACTGTTTTTGGGCCGTATCCATAAAAGAAAAGGCATCGATTATTTGATACAATCGTTCTTTGAATTTGAAAAAGAAACAAATAATGCGGTTTTAGTAATAATAGGTAATGATGATGGATACATGACAGAAATGAAAATATTGGTAAATATGTTGGGTTTGAATAATAAAGTCGAAATAATTGGATATGTAAATGATGACGATAAAATATCAGCATATGTTGATGCAGATGTAGTAGTATACCCCGCTACATTAGAAATATTTGGTTTGGTGCCATTTGAAGCGATTTTGAGTGGAACACCAGTAATTGTGGCAGATGATTGTGGGTGTGGAGAATTAATAAGGGATGCTAATTGTGGATATTTAGTAAAATATGGAAATGTGAGAGAATTAAAAGAAAATATGAAAAATGCTATTGAAAACCCTGAAGAAGCACTAAAAATGGTTGAAAGAGGTAAAGCTTACATCGAAGATAACTTGACATGGAAGCAAATTGCGTCAAAAGTAGAAAAAGTTTATGAAAACAATAATTTCAATCAATTAAAGGTGTAAAAATGAAAATTCTTTTTTTGGCTCCAGGGCTTCTATATTCCCAAAAACGTCCATTTGAAAAATTTAAACAACTTGGAACAGAATCAGAAATATATGGAATTTCAAAAGAACTTGCAAAAATTGGACATGATGTTTATGTGATAGGACGTTTCAGAGAATTAAGCAAAACTGGACATGAAATAATTGAAGGAGTGAAGTTTATCGATATTAAAATGCCGCATCTCAAAGATGAAATCATATATGAAACTGGTTCATTATTATTATATTCAAAGCTAGCAATGAAAACTATTAAAAATATAAATCCAGATATCATTAATTTGAATGACCGCTTTTCTGCCTATTTCGTTTCTAAATTAAATATTCCAATGACCTTTGTAACACATAACCCTGATGCAATGGAATTTTACAAAGATTTCTCTCTAGAAAATAATTTTTTAAACAAATATTTCTTTCCATTTAAGAAGAAAATAGAGGAAGAAGTTCTTTCTAGATCAAACATGATTATTGCACTTAATAGTGATATTCAAAATTATTTGTATAAAAAAGGTTTCACAAATATATCATTAATCCCAAATGGAATAGATGCAAACAAATATAGAAATGAAGGAGATGATAACTATATTTTATTTGCTGGAAGATATAATAAAGTTAAAGGAATTGAATATTTACTTCAGTCTTTTTTGCGTATTCACCAAAATTTTAGTACCACCCTGTTACTTGTCGGATCTGGTACCGAAGAAGAAAGTATAAAAAAATTTACGACAACAAACAATATGGAGCATAAGGTTAAATTTGTATCTACATTAGACAAAATAGAATTAAGAGAATGTTTATCAAAATGTTCACTCTTTGTTTTACCATCATTATTCGAATGCATGCCTGTAACTTTATTAGAAGCAATGGCCTCTGGAAAAACAGTGATTGCAAGTGACATAGCTGGTCCAAATGATATTATAAAACATGGACATAATGGATTCTTATTTGAAAAACAAAATACAAATGAACTAAAAAAATTACTTGAACTTTGTCTATCAGATAAAAAATTAAGAGAAAAAATTGGTACAAATGCAAGGACAACAATAGAAGAAAAATATACATTTAAGCAAGTTGCACAACAATATATTGATAATTATGAACATATTTTTAAAATGAATGGAAACATTGCCCCTTAATATTAACGGTGATATTATGAAAATATTAATGCTTTGCCACAATGTTCCAAGTCCTTATAGAGGGGATACTCTCAGGCCATTTAATTTAATAAAATTCTTATCTAAAAAATATAATTATAAAATCACATTATTGTGTTTTAAAAAAAAAGGATCCCAGACTCGAGAATGTGAACATACGTTAAAGAAATATTGCCATGTAATTCCACCAGTTGAAATCAAAAATAGAAATGGTTTTATTAGCACAATAATGCATACAATAAAAAATACACTATGTTTACAGAATATTTTATCCGGCAATATTAGTTTTTTGAATTACTATTACTCAGCTAAAATTCAAGATGAAATAAATAAACTGTTAAAAACTGAGAATTTTGATGCTATATATACAGATGGCGGAATGGCTCATTATGTATATAATAATAAATTACCAAAAATTGTAGAACCATTAGACGCCATATCTGAAAATACTTATGAATTATTTTTGAATGAAAATAACAGATTGAAAAAGATGATGCATTGGATGCAATATATTAAAGCCAAAAATCGTGAAAGGCAATACCAACAAAAATTTAATTATTGTAATGTAGTTACCCAAAAAGATAAGAGAATATTGCAACCTCAATTTCAAATTTCAAATGTTGAAGTTGTCCCAAATGGAGTTGATCTTTCATATTTTAAACCTCTTGATATTCAAGAAGATTTTCCTTCTTTGATATTTATAGGAGTTATGAATACTTCAAAAAACATAAATTCAATGCATTATTTTTACAACAATGTTTATCCGCGGATACTAAAAATAAATCCTAATGTTAAATTGTATATTGTAGGTGCAAATCCTTCTAAAGAAATCTTACAACTATCTTCTAATAATATAATTGTGACAGGATATGTTGACGATATAAGAAAATATCTAGCAAAATCAACGATTGTAATAGTTCCTATGAAAGAAGGAACAGGTATCAAAAACAAAGTATTAGAAGCAATGGCAATGCGAAAACCAGTTGTCACAACATCTATTGGTGCAATGGGAATAGAAATTATCCCTAATGAAAACATAGTTATTGCAGATGAACCAGATAAATTCGCTACAAATATTATAGAACTTCTTGCAGATGAAAGATTAAGAAAAAATATAGCAAATAATGGTAGAAAACTTGTTGAAAGCAGATATTCATGGGAAATAGTGGCAGATGAAATAAATGCACAATATGAAAGGATAGTGCATTAAGATGAAAATTAAAAATTTTTTTCAGATAAATAACTGGGGGGTTCAGAAATTTTGTGGGGTAATTTTAGCAATTCAACTTGCTTTATTGGGTTCCATAGCATTAGATGAAATTGGTTTAAAGTTTCCAATCTTAAGGCAAATCATAGGTTTCATCTATCTAGCATTTATACCTGGCATTGTCGGTATGAGAATTTTCAAATTACACAAAATTGACATTGTTGAAATGTTTTCATACACTATTGGATTGAGTATTGCAATTCTGTTATTTACGGGATTGTTTATGAATACATTCTATCCTCTAATAGGAATTTCCGAACCAATTTCATTGATGCCTTTGATAATTACTATAAGCGGAATAGTATTGATATTATGTGCAACGATTTATCTGAGAGATAAAGACCATTCTGAATCACCTCTAATAGAATCAAAGGATGTGCCTGTAGTACCCGTATTGTTTTTAACTTTAGTCCCTTTTTTGTCCATATTTGGAACATATTTGATGAATTATTACAATAATAATATTATTTTAATATTGTTAATTTTTTTAGTTTCAGTGATCGTGGTATTAATAGGATTCAATCAGTTTATTCCAAATAGACTATACCCATTAACTGTTTTTGTGATATCTATCTCTCTTTTATACCATACTTCGTTGATTTCAATGTATATATCGGGATGGGACATCCAGTTAGAATATTATTTAGCTAATAATGTAATAAAAAGCATGTCATGGGATCCAACAATTTATTCTACAGTCAATGGTATGCTTTCCATAGTACTGCTTGCACCAATTTATTCAAATGTGTGCGATATAAGTCTAAAATGGGTATTCAAAATAGTTTATCCGTTTCTATTTTCTTTTGTTCCTCTTACTTTATATAGAATATTTCAAAAACAAACTAGCAATAAAATCGCTTTTCTATCCATATTTTTTTTCATGTCATTCTTTGCCTTTTATTTAGCACTTATTGAATTGGCAAGACAGCAAATAGCAGAAATATTTTTTGTTTTAATAGTACTATTAATAATTGACAAAAATATGTATCAAATAAAAAAATCAATTTTGTTCATAATTTTTTCTTTTTCACTTATCATTTCTCATTATGGTTTATCTTATATATTCATGATATCACTCGTGATAGTGTGGGTTTTATTATATCTTGTGCAATACAAAAATAAAAATACAATTAAAAATATATCACTAACTTTTATTTTACTATATGTTGTATTTGCTATATCATGGTACATGTATGTCACAAAATCTTCTGCATTCAATGTTGTTGTGTTATTAGGAAAACAAATTTTAAGTTCATTTATTACCGATTTTTTGAAACCAGAAACATCACAAGGAATGAACTATGTAATTATGAAAACCGTATCTCCACTACATGAAATAAATAAATATCTTCATTTATCAGCTCAACTCTCCATTGTAGTCGGCATATTTGCATCATGGTTTAAACTTATAAAAATAAAATTTAAAAAAGAATATATTTTCTTCTCTTTAGTTAACCTTATGATATTATTTGCGGCTATAGCAGTCCCATTTTTTTCAAGCTCATTAAATACTATAAGACTTTACCATATCGCACTTATTATCTTATCTCCGTATTGTATTGTTGGTGCTATCATTATTTACAATATTCCTAGAAATATTTTTCATCAATCATGGAATATACAATACAATCGAAATGTACTACCAGCTATATCCATTTTTCTTGCTATATTTTTATTATTTAACAGCGGACTTGTTTTTGAAGTTGCAAAAGATAACCCTGGATCTTTTTCACTAAATAGCTCTCTAGATGGGCCGCACTTCAATGAGCAAGAATTTTCAGGTGCTAAATGGTTATATGAAGTAAAAAATAATAATGTAATATATGCCGATTTATACAGAACTCTACTGTTGGATAGTTTTGATTGGAAATCATGTGAAAATATCCAAATGGATATAAGTGAAATTCCCGATGAATCTTACATATATTTTGGATCTTTAAATACCGTAGAAAATAAAATCACGATTTTAAAGAAAGAAGGTTCAAGTAGTATGTTGGAATACATTAGTTCAGAAGCCGTAATTAATAATCAAAATAAGATTTATGCAAATGGCAATTCAGAAGTACATAAATGACAATCGACATCCTTAAGTGGCATATTTTACACATAAATTAGAGAATTTTTTTGTCAATCTATTACGCATAAACATATAAAAAATACAATTATTAACCCAAGTTTGACAGTATCCACTCCTTGCTGAAGAAACCGTCTCCTCCTCCAACCTAAAAATTTCGCTTTTTTGTCAGGAGAACCCATTTGACAGTATCAAATAATTCACGTCAATTTCTACTATTTCATCCCTTTTTGTCTTAAAATCAGTGTATTTATGGCATCAAAGTTAGCGTAAATATACCTTTTTACCTTATTTTTCATGTAATCCACGGTAACTGTCAAATTCAATAGGCTATTTTTCATGAATTTTGTAGACTTAGACTTGAGTTCATCGAACTCATATCGCATCAGTGATATGAACAATTGTGCAATGAAACCAATAATCACCGCCCCATAAATACTAGCATCCGTCCACACCCGCAATGGTTTGATCTCGATCTCATTCTTAAGAGAATTAATGATTTTTCAACCGAATCCTTTTTTCTGTATGTAGAAAGAGCCTGTTTTAGTGTCAAATCCCTGCTTGATTTCAAACAGAAAAATCCTTCTCTGCCTGTAATCACCTTCTCTTCCAGCAGTTTGATACACTCCTTTTCATCCATCTCCATCAGTTTTGTCTGCAAGGAATAAGTCACATCAACAAGTGCATTATTGATCCTGAATCTCTTGGGCAGTTTCTTGTTCTTATCAATGGATTTCTGTATATCCTTTGCCTGTTGTATCTGTCTCATGACCTTCCTTGCTCTGGAATCAAGTTGTTCCTTCTGCAATTTCTTTGAAAAATAGAAGTAGTTGACACTACTTGGTTTCACTATCTTGAGCCCGTATATTCCATCCTTTGCATTGATCAGTTTAGGAAAAGATTCCCAGAACGTAGCTATTTTCTTATCATCACTTTTGTTCAGTTTCCTTGCAGTCAGATAATGCATCTCATCTTCTCTTATCAAGGAAGTGTTGTCTACACTATGAGCTCCTTTATCAAAAACTACAAGAGAACCTCTGTTCAGTCTTCTGTTAACTTGCTGATACGTTTTCTTGAAATGTTTCTGATCATTCAGGTTTCCTTTTTCAACTGTAATGCCCACAGGAACATTGATTGGTTTAGCAAGTTCACTTATACCCAGTGTGACCTGCTTCTTATCTGGCCTGTGGTCACGAATGTATCCGTATTGTTGCAGATTAGAAATCTGCAACTCCTGTTAAATCTTTGATTTAACACGATTACCCAGTGGTGATTTATCACCATGTAATACGATACTGGTCCAATCCATGTTGATATTGGTATGTTCAAAATCGTATCTTGCAAACAGTCTGTCCTGGATATCGGAAATAATCGTTTCACGATTATTTCCCATGGTTTCAAGAACCCTGTACAGAGTTCGTTCACTGAATTCAGGAAGAGTAAAAGTGTCAAGGACTTCCTCACGATTGATCCATTCATGAGCTTTACTTATGCTGAAATTATCCGTCAGTTTGTAACTTACAAGGGCTTTGAGCAGGTTGTTGATGTCAATACCATTCTTCTTGTGTTTACCAAAAACTAAAAGGCAGATCGAGGATTTCGTAAAGTTGGTTTACGGCAAGGACAGTTCCGATAGGAAAGCATATATTCTTGTTAGGAATAATCTCATATGTTCTTAGTTTTTGTTGCATTTTTACCGAATACAACAAGGCTAAGAACACTATTATTACTTTTGACTGTCAAAGTCGGGATTAATATCCTATGTATCTATATATCCACCTCACAAAATTATTTATATGAAGAATGGAGATGCTATATTTTATTTTTTATAGATTGCAGCATTAATATATCATTATTATCAAGAGATTGTGAAAACAAGATTAAAAATACATAAAAAAGCATAAACATACTAACAAACATAATCAGTACAAAAAAACTTGATGAAAACAAAAACTTACTTAAATAAAAACCAAGAACAAGCAAAATAGATATCATGGTAATTTTTAAATAATTTCTTGAATATGGATGTATTTTCAAAAATTTATACAAACTTATCGTCATGTATATCTCTATCAATATAAAAGATGATGCTGATGCTATAGCGGCACCGTTCATGCTCAGCATAGGAATCAAAATTAAATTTAAAATTATATTTAAAATAGCACTAATAAAAGAACATTTCATTAAAAAATTGGATTTACCGGTAGATAACAAAGTATAATAATTAAAACCAAAATATGAATTAGAAATAAAACCTATAGACAATATTTGTAAAGTTGTGCTAGCTTCAGTATACTGTGGACCAAAAAGTAAATTTAATACAAAATCAGGGAAAATGAAGACTATAAAGAAAAATGGAAGAGTTAACATGAACCCCCATTTAGTCAAAGTTGCGTTAATTATCCCAAGTTCTTTAACTTGGTTTTTACTATATAATTGAGATATAATTGGTACATAGAGAAAACTTAAAGAACTTATAATAATAGAAAGAAGGCTGGATATAGGATATGCTGCATTATAAGCACCAACAATATCTGGGTTTTTGAAGTAACCAAGCATTAGCGTATCAGTCCATGACATTATCGTTAATAATATACCAGCCACAAAAAGAGGAATTGAATATGAGACCAGGTCTTTTGTTATGTTATTAGCACTTATTTCATTCCATTTAATCATAAAAGGTGGTTTTTTAAGAAAATATATCGTTAATGTTAAACCAGTGATTACAATGGATATGACATAAGCACAAACCATCGCAACATAAGATCTGCCCAACAAAATAATTACAGTCAAAAAAAGAAGATACACAATTGGCCTCAAAAAATCACTAAAAAAAACTTTTGTTTTTGTTATATTAAAACTTCTATATATTGCTATAATAATACTTATTAAAACAGAAAAAGGAATTGACACTGATAAGATTTTTAATATCAGAGACGCGTCTGATGCATTAAATATATCTGTTGCTATAAAATTTGATGCCATAAAAAATATTACAGTGATAAAAATACTTGTAGTCAAACTAATTATTATAGATGAAAATATTGTAGCTTTAATGTTTTCGGGATCATTCTTACCTCTAAAGTGGGCAATATATTTTACAGATCCTTCTTGCAAACCTAGAGTAGATATAGTGGTTAGAATTAATACAACTGTAACTCCTAAAGTAAAAATTCCATATTCATATTGAGCTGTGTATCTTGCAAAAATAATTTTGCCCAAAAATCCCAAAAATAAACTAAAAAACGTACCAACCAATACAATACTAGAGCTTTTTGTTATTTTATTGAGTGACTTATTTATTAAATCAGACATAGAATCACAATAATTTCCTATTAGGTATCTACTTCAAAGAAATTATGCCATGCCAACATTTTTCCAACATTTCAACTACGACCATACACATCATCGAACCTGACAATATCATCCTCTGCCACATATTCTCCCAGCTGCACTTCAATGATCCCCAGGGGAATCTTGCTAGGATTACCCAGCCTGTGCCGCTCACCTGCACGGATAAAGGTACTTTCCCCGGGCCTGACAAAATAATCGTCGCCATTGACATGTACTTCAGCCATGCCTGTCACAACCACCCAGTGCTCACTTCTGTGATAATGCAACTGGAGACTGAGTTTTTGCTCCGGCATGACCACTATTTTCTTAATCACGTGATTGTTGGATGCTTCAAGGACTGTATAGGAGCCCCAGGGTCGATACACCGTCTGGCCGATTTTGGCACGGGAGTCATTCTTTTCCTTGAGCTGGTTTACAATCTGCTTGACCTTCTGGCTGCTCTCTTTAGGACTTATGAGCAGGGCATCCGGAGTATCCACGACAATCATGTCATTCACATCGATCAGGGAGATGAGTTTCCCGTTTCTGGAATGCACCAGATTCTGTTGGGAATCAAGGGGCAGGAGTTCACAGTCATATACCACGTTGTCGTCCGAATCCTTATCCAGTTCATCATAGAGAGCAGCAAAGTTGCCCAGGTCACTCCACTTGTATTGCAGGGGAACTACGGCCACTTTCTGCGATTTTTCCATGACACCGTAGTCCACGGATATGGAAGGCACCTCTGCATAAACCTGGTTTATATCTTCATTATGTTCAAATGACTCATAAATTTCAGGCGCACACTGTGCCAGTTCACTGAAAAAAGTTTCTGTATTGAAAAGGAACATGCCACTGTTCCAGAGACAGCCTTCCTCAATATACCGGCGAGCGGTTTCTTCATCAGGTTTTTCCCTGAATTCGGAGACTTTTTGTCCGATACCCAGATTCTCAGCAGGCTTAATGTAGCCATAACCTGTATTTGGAGAGGTCGGTTTGATGCCAAAAGTTAAAAGATAACCCCCCCGGGATGCCAGGGATTTTGCCTCTGAAATGGTTTGCATGGCCCGGGAATCCAGCACATGATCAGAAGAGAAAATGCCTGCATTGGATTCCCCGAACCTCTCCCGGATTTCTTTCATCCCGAAACAGATCGCAGGCAGGGTATTTTTGCCTTCAGGTTCAATCAACACATTCTCTTTAGGATAATCATAACCCAATTCCTGTATCTGGCCTATAACGTAGAATTTCTGGTCCTCATTGGTAACCACGAATATTTCCGATACATCAGATACCTCACTGCAGCGCAGGAAAGTCTGCTGGAAGAGGGAATATTCTCCAATTTTTAAGAACTGTTTCGGATAATGCTCTCTGCTGAGCGGCCAGAGACGGGTGCCGGAACCTCCTGCAAGAATGATGGACTTCATGTTGTTTCACCAAAATTATTGAGTGGGAATTAGGGAAATAGTTCCCTATATTTTGTTATATAATAAGAATCATTTGCAAATGTTATACACATAAATATTGGAATTATGTATCGGAACTAAGCATTCAAAGTAATTCTCGCACAGTTTGCCTGACACTTTCCCCAGAATTTATTTCGGGCTTCCAGCCCAGATTTTTAAGTTTCTCCACAGCAAGGCACATTTTCGGTACATCGCCTTTCCAGCCGCGGGAGCCTCCGGTATAATTGAATGTAACATCTGCCAGGCCCATTTCTTTTACCACGGCCTCACCTATCTCAGTGGCACTGATGGTATCCTCTGAACCAATATTGAAGATGTTCACGTTTTCAGAATCTACACCTTTTGCATTTTTCACCACGAAAAGAATGGCTTCTACACATTGCGTAACATGGAGATAGGATTTGGATTGTTGGCCATCTCCAAGGATCTCCAGTGTTTCAGGATTGGCTTTTAGTTTTCTGATAAAATCAAAGATTATACCGTGATTACTACGGCTTCCAATGATATTGGCAAAACGAAATAGCCAGCAGTTCATATCAAACGTATGGCAGTATGATGTGATCAGCGCCTCACTTGCAAGTTTGGATGCTCCGTAAAGGGAAATTGGGACAAGTGGCCCATAATCTTCGGGCGTGGGAATAACTTTTGCCTCCCCGTACACCGTGGATGTAGAGGTGAAAACAATATTCTCTACATTATTCTTACGCATAGCCTCCAGCAGATTATAGGTAGTAAGAATATTCTGGTCGAAGTGTACCTTTGTATTTTCCGCACCCAGCCGGACATCGGGATTGGCTGCCACGTGATAGACCAGATCAATATTGTTGCAGGCTTCATTGATAGCAGGTTCGTCAAGCAGATCGGCTTCCAGAAATGTGAAATTTGGTTTGTCGAGATGAGATTCTATGTATTCCTTGTTCCCTGAACTTAAATTGTCAATCACTGTGACTTCATAGCCTTCAGAGACTAGACTGTCTACCAGATGGCTGCCGATAAACCCCGCACCGCCTGTTATCAGTATCTTTTGTATCTGTTTCTCCGCCACTATTTGAGCCTCACAACAATGATGAATGCTGCTTATAATATTTTTTTATAGTATAAGATGTATTCGGAAGAGGTGTTATTGGACATAAAACGTTTGAATTAAAATATGCATCCTTAGTATATTATAATGCTTTTGTGGACTGCGGAGAAAAAATAGTGTTTCCGGTACATCCCAGGACGGCCAAATACATGAAGCAGTACGGCCTGTGGGAAAAAGCCAGTGCAAATCTGGTACTCACAACACCGGTGGGCTATCTGGACATGCTCAAACTCACGGGTAATGCAAAGAAGGTGCTGACCGACTCCGGTGGGTTGCAGAAGGAGGCCTGCATGCTGGGTCTGCCCTGCATTACCCTGCGGGAGAATACCGAGTGGGTGGAGACCGTGGAGGCCGGCTGGAATGTGCTGGTGGGTGCGGAGTATGGGGAGATTTTCAAGCAGATCAGGGAATTTGAAGGCGCCGCTGTGAAGACGGATGCATTTGGATGTGGAGATGCTTGTGAGAAGATTGTTAAAATTATCCCGATTATCCAATTATTTTCTATGGGAAGGAGAGATGATACTTGACATTAACAACAACGAATGAATGTCTTCTTAAATATCAAAAATTCATTGAAACCACGGAGTTCAACCCGAAGATCATACGATGTCTCTTTGTGAACGCCTATAATCAGTTCCTCGCAGGAACCATATTGGCTGAGAAGGGGCTGAACACCCCGTCATTTAACTGTCTGAGGATGGGACTGGAAAGCGAGTGGATTGGAATTATCCTCACAAGAAACCGTGAGATGGGGCTCTTCTGGGCTTTTGGTGTAGGAAACGATGCCACACAAAAACAACTGATCCAGCTGGAACGACCATTCGAGATCAGAAAGAACCTCGGGAATACGGAGAGAATCACCATCAAAGACCGAAACGAGATCTATGCGGCTCTCTCTGATAAAAGCCATACAAAGATGGGGAGTGTGACACGGTTTCTGATCCCACGAGATGCCCATCCCTCTGATGGATATGTAGACTGTATCCCGCCTGGTGGTATGCGGGAAGAAAAGGCTGTTGAGAATATCCTTCAGGGAGTCCGGGTGGTACTCTCGTTCGCTCTGGCGGAGATTGAGGACAGTCTCGGGTGTCACCTTCTGGAGAACAGGTGGACATGGAACCGTAATGAATTGAGATATATCTCTGGCGGGGGATATGCAGATTCCCATGGGGAATTTGAACCCCATATTACATCAAAAGGGCATCCTGGTAGAGACTCGATGCAGCTCATGTCCCTCCTGAGTGCAATCCGCCATGGAAAAATCTGATTTCGGACAAATTGCAATAAAAACCAATTTATTTATAGCCTAACGACATATTTGAGTATACCAAAGCAATGAGGAAATTACATGTCAAACACAAGCAAACTACCAACTGTTCATTCTATCTTTGATGGACAAATCGGTGCACCAACATGTAAAGACTTCGCGGATTTGCCACGGGATGAACAATCTAAACGCCTTGAAGAAATGGCACGGAAGGCAACAACCCGTGCAGCAAAGGATGCTCTCGAAAATGGCAGGTCTATTACATTCCAACAGGGTAATGCTATTGTCAGGAAACATCCGGATGGTAGGATTGAAGTACTAAAAACACTTGAAAATGCATTTGTAACCCCTAAAAAACGTGTTTATAAGATATGAAACGGATTCGAATAATCGCGGGTCCAAATGGATCAGGCAAATCTACCCTGGTCAAACAATTTACTGAAGGTAAGCCCTGGTTACTAAATAAACAATTGCATGTTGATCCTGACAAACTTAATATCACAGACACTATTGATTTTGGAAAATTTGGGATACAAACAAATATATCCGAATTCAAAGACCATCTTTTAAAATCAACCCTATTCCCAAAAAGTAATATTGATATTGAAGATATCAAATTTGGAAACAATTGTCTTATCAATGATCTAAACAATCCATATGTTGGTTCACTGGTAGCAGATTTCATTAGAGATCAGCTAGTTGAGTCAGATATCAATTTATTTTCATTTGAAACAGTATTTTCACATGAATCTAAACTTGAATTCATGGAACGAGCTAAGCAAAAAGGTTGGAGCCTATACCTTTATTTTGTAAGTACATCAGATATTACAATTAATCAAGATCGAGTGAAAGAACGTGCTGAGAAAGGAGAGCATAGTGTTCCTGATCAGAAAATAATAGATCGATATATAAAATCAAATAATTTTTTATATGACGCATCAAAGCTATGCAGAAGAGCATATGTATTCGACAATTCAACTGAAGGTTCAGCTGTCTTAATTGCAGAAAAAGATGTTGATGGAACAATTTTGATAAAAACTGAAAATCAGTTACCACGCTGGGTTGTTACATATCTTTTTTCGAAACTTGAATCTTAATTTATCCTGTTTCATAAAATTGATACTGATGATATGAAAATATCATTTTGAATTATTTTTTGGTCAGCGATGTGAATTATCGGTCAAATCGAATTTTCGGACAAAATAGTAGTTCAGCCCTGATCTTCACCAGGATGCACTGTTCGGGATAGCCGGAGGTTGTGTTTTCAAGAATAATGGAACCAGAACCTACATCTGAAGAGTCGTATATTTTGGAGGAGAGATGGATTGTTCTTTTTGTAGTCGTTGTTTGCCCAGGTCTTGTTAAACAAAACCCTGATATAATATATTAATTGTGCAAATAGAATACAGATGTCTAATGCTCTTGTCTGACATAACTCCATAACTAAACAGGCTGTCCGACAAAACTCATACCCTCGTCCCTCCCCTATCCGCAAGTTTCTCAATAACCCTCTCCGCAACCTCATCGATCCGACCTTTCCGTTTACGTCTCTCATACTCTCCAACAATATGATCAACCGCCGCACTTTTCTTGCACTTCCTCTCCTTCATCACCCTGTGGATTACCAAAAGAGTATTCCTGTCCACGGTGGCATGGATAATCGCCCTCAGAAAGCCACCTCCTGCAAAAAGATCAGTCCTTGTCCTCCTCGTATAGTTCATTCAGTTCTCTGGACAATTCGTTGGCCTTCTCCAGCACCTCCGGTGAATTGGCAATCTTGGCAAGATTTACCTGCGTGCGGGAAACGTTCTGGTTCACATTGACCTCCACATTCCCTTTTCGCTAAGTTCCGGACAACTGCGCTCAAGCCACCAGGCAGCCGCCCGCCAGTTTTTAGCCGCGGCCCTTTAGATAATGGCAACATTGCACGCTATGGCCTCGGCGCGAGCCTTTTTAACCTCGAAATAAAAATAAAATCTGATTTGTGGCTCAGATATGATAGCCACAATTTGAGGTGTTGATAACACTAAATTAATCAAAATATTTCATGCCCGTTCTTATCTCCTCTGCCAATCCCCTTATACACAAACCCTGCATCAATGAAAGCATCCGGCTCCCCCACATTCCTGCCATCCACGATAACAGAATGAGTCTGTCCGGACAACTCCTGCAACTGCCCGGGATACAGAGAATAATACGGCCTGTGGCCTGCAAAGATCACGCTATGTCCACACACATTACGGAAGGAAACTCCTGCTCTAAAAGTTGAATATATACATACAGTACTTAGCTAATTTTGAGCACCTGAACTTAACAACACCTCCCGATAGCTTTATATGTGGCGAGAACGCCGCCATATGTCATTTCCACCATCCAATTCAAGGACATGTGAGAAGGTTGAAT
>Ga0182235_100163_pt1 | contig 19607 bp, 19 predicted proteins | sample hydfratesGB_TM_B_FD_132460 | JGI IMG/M metagenome (GOLD analysis project Ga0182235, IMG submission 132460) | Subsurface microbial communities from deep shales in Ohio, USA - hydraulic fracturing test GB_TM_B | ecosystem: Environmental > Aquatic > Deep subsurface > Shale gas/oil reservoir >... | reverse complement strand
TTGCATGTATTTTTTGTATTCATCTCCAAATTCTTCTTTACACCATCTTTCTTCAGAAAGAATTATATAATGAACTGAAATTTGTAAAATTGCTACTATAAGAAAGTACCACCATGAATTTATAAGTAAACTTATCCCAACAAAGTACAAGAAAAAAGCTATGTACATTGGATTTCTTGAGATTTTGAAAAGTCCTTCTTTGTTTACACCATTGCCAGAAGTTTTGGTAAAATCATATGTTGATTTCATATATAATATTATTGATAATATATAAATTCCAAGTCCTGTGTAATTTACCCAATCTTTTAAATTTATATCATAAAAAACTGGAAAAACTATTAAAAATATTGTTGCTAATTGATATATCCACAAGGCAAATTTTTCTACACCCTTTGTGGGCGGGAAATAACCTGCTCTATCAAAAGTTGACGTGCTGATGAATTTTAGATATATGTATCTTATTAAAATAATTGGAATTATTAGAAGTATAGCGTTAATTCTTATCACCCCCAAAAATAGTCTTAAAATAATTCTAATAAAATAAAGAGATAAATCCTATATGCTTTTGTCATAAAATATAAAAATTTAATGCAAATATTTTTTTATGACTGATTCTGCTAAAGATTTTGAAGAGTCTATTATTTTTATCATTTTAAAGTCATTTTTCAACATACTCAAATCAGTACAAGCTATTATTATGTATTCTACTTTATTTTCTTTTACTTCTTTAATTAATTTTCTCCATTCTTTTTCAATATTTTCTTTATTTTCATTGTTTTTTACCATTTGGATAATCTTGTTTACAGTTTTCTGCCATTCTTTTTTGAAATAGAAATCGTTTTGGCTTTTTTGTATACCTTTTTGATAAATTTCTGATTTCATTGTGACTTCTGTTGAAAATATTGTTATTTTTTTATTTTTATCTTTAATTTTTTTTATTGTTTCATCTACTATATTCATCAAAGGTATTTTTATGGATTCTTTTATTTCATCGAAATAAATATGTGCAGAGTTACAAGGCATAGCAATATAATCTACTCCTGATTTTTCGAGATCTTTTAATCCATTTTTTATTGTTTTTTTCATTTCATCGTGATTTATTACTCTGTCTATATAAAATGGAGTAGGAAGCGAGTATATCAATATATGCGGATAATCTATATCATATTTTGCATTGTACTGTTTTTGACATTGATTTAAAACCATTTCTAAAAATGGACTTGTTGACCTTGGACCCATTCCAGCTAATATTCCTATTTTCTTTTTCATAAAATCCTCCTAAAATATTATTATGTTATTATTATATCAAAATAGTATTTTTGAGGTGAGATCATGATTAAAAAATATACTCCAGATAAAACGTTAAATAATATCATAGATTATATATGGGTTGTAGAAAAAAATAATTTGTCGAATGAAGAAAAAGTAGATCATATTATGCCTCTTGGACATATTAATATAATTTTCAATTTTAAAGATGATTATTATAATATAGAAGATAAAGAATTTATAATCCCCAATATAGCTCTTATTGGTCAGATCAAAAAAATAAAAAAAGTTAAATACGGTAATAATTTATCTCAAATAGGAATATCATTGAAACCTTTAGGTTTTTTACTTTTATATAATATTTATCCATATGAATTTACAGAAAAAGTTATAAATGCTATAAAAATAGATAAATCACTTATAAGTACATATAATAATTTAAAAAATGTTGATAGTATAGATGAAAAAATCAGAATAATCATAGATTATTTGTATAAAAAAATACCTTTAAAGAATGAAAATAATAATGATTTTAATAGGTTAATTTTTTATATTAAAAAATCAAAAGGAGAAGTTTCAGTAAAGGAACTCGTGAATTATTTTAATTATTCTCAAAGTACTCTGGAAAGAATGTTTAAGAAGTTTTTAGGATTAACCCCAAAAGAATATATCAATATAATAAAGTTTTATTCTAATTTTTCTGATGAATCAGTTTATTATGATCAATCTCATTTTATTAAAAATTGTAAAAAATATACTGGGAAAACACCTTCAGAATTAAATAAATATATCAACGAATTGACTTTAAATTACATAATAAATGATGATTTTTTACAATACAAAGATTAATTATTTTGATATTATTCTATTGTAATTTTTAATTTTAAGAAGGTGATTGTTATTATAAAAGATAAACTACAGTTTTTCTATCATTCTGGTTCTGGAAATACATTTCTTGTTGTTCAAAAAATGGTTGAAGTTTTTAAAAAAAATGGTGTGGAAGTCAATTTATACAAAATTGAAGACACTAACCCTGAAAAAATAGATTCAAAGATTCCAACTGGAATTGCTTTTCCAGTAGCTTTTCAAGCTACACACCCTTTCATATGGGATTTTATTAAAAATATGCCTGATGCTAATGGAACCACTATTTTTATGGTTGATACGATGATGGCTTATTCTGGTGCTATTGTTGGACCAACCAAACGTATTCTCGATAAAAAAGGATATAAGTGCATTGGAGCAAAAGAAATAATAATGCCCAATGATTTTTTACCTAAAAATGTAAATAAAGATAAGAATAAAAAGAAAGTTGAAAAAGGAATTTTAGAAGCAAAAAAATACGCAATTGATATTTTAGAAGGAAAAACAAAATGGAAAAGAATTCCTTTGTTATCTGATTTTTTTAATTTTTTAGTTTCTAATAAATTTGTTATGAATAATATTAATCTTTCTATGGGAAAAAGAATAAATGTAGATTTAAATAAGTGTGTGAATTGTGGTTTATGTGCAAATTTGTGTCCGGTAAATAATATTAAAATGAATAATAGAACTCCGATATTTGGAAATGATTGCGAATTATGTACAAGATGCTTAAACTTTTGTCCGAGTAATGCAATTAAAATTTCAAATAAATCTTTTAAACAATATAAAGCTGTTAATCCAGATAAATTAATGAAAGGAGAATAAAAGTGATTATAACAAATTTCTTTGCAGGTTTATTGCTTTTTTCTAATGTAACTTTACTTGCAATTTTAGTACCAGGTGGCCCAATAGAAAACAGAGATTTTAGTAATTTAAAAGGAGTAACCTTTTGGGGATTTAATATTTTTTTAATTTCATTAGGTTTAGCAACTTTTGTGAATGTTTATTTGTTGTTCGAAAATCAAGAAATTTCTATTATTATGGGTATTATAATTTCAATATTTTATATGTTTGTTTATTTACTTGATCTCGGGAAAATATTTCCAAAATCTCCAACAAAAATGTCAAATTCTTTAATGTTGATGGAAATAATAAATTTAATGATTTCAATTTTATCTTTTATTTTTTTAATTTCTATTTATTAATACCAGTTTTCTGGTATTGGTTTGTCTGTTAAAAATAAATCTGGATCTTTTTTTAAGAATTTTATAACAAGGTTTATCATTTCATATGAATCAATTATATATGTTTTAGCATCTCCAAATTTACCAATTTTAGCAATACCAAGTTTAATTAATGGTTTTTCTAATTTCCCATAATTTTTTGATACATCGCCATAATCATTATGATGTCTCTTTATTGGTCTTTCTATAAGTTTATCATCTATTTTTATTTTCAAATTCTGATATTTATCTGATAATCTATTTGGAATTCCACACCATTCTTCAACGCCATGTATTATTGTGTTTGTATTTAAATTACATCCTATAAATAATATCTTAGATTTTAAATCATATATTTTACCCCAACATCCATTTCTATTTAATGGAGTATCAAATACTTCTTCACCCTTTACAAAATCTTCTGAATTTTTTCCATATACAGCAATGGAATGGGTTGGATGTAATGATCTAAAAACATTTTTTCTCTTCAAAAAAATATTTGAAAGTATCCCTACACAAGAAGGCTCTTTTTTAGGATCAAATATATTATAATTTTCATTTATTTGTTTCCAAGTGTGAGTAGGAAATATTAAAAGACCCTCAGTAATATATTCCATAAAAACATCAATTACCGTATCTGCTCCACCTTCAACATTTCCTATTGATTTCATAGATGAATGAACTAATAATATATCATCTTTTTTTATTCCAAGATTTAATAAATCTTTTTTCAAATCGTGTTTTGAAAATATTTTTTTCTCCATGATTATCAACCTTCTCTTATGTTTATCTTTATAAAAGATTAGTTATTATTTTCATTATAAAATTTCACAAAACCATCAATGGTAAAATCTTCTTGCTTTGATATATCTTTATTTATTTTTTTGAAAAAACAACTTGGGATCTCATTTAGCTCTAAATTCTTTTTTATACAAAGGGCGCAACCTTGATTATGATTTGAAGGATGATTGGGGCAATTGAAATCTTCACAAGTGCAAAAATCTATTTTCATTTTTTCATCTCCTAAAGTTCTTTTTATATATTATAGCAAAAAAGGTGCCTTAATAGGCACCTTTTTAAATTTATCTTTTTATTTACTTATATACTCAACATATTTTTGTATAGGCATTAATTCCATATTTAATTTATTTTTTGTATCTTCACTAACTTCTAAATTGCTTGCAAGTTCTTCTCCAGCTTTTGATACTATTTCTAAATATTCGTTTAATGTTTCTAATACTTCTGGATCTTTGCTTTTTAAAAGCATTCCAGAGTTTCTATATATTTCTAAAATTGGATCAGCTGATTTCATAACTTCTTTCATGGTTTCAAAATCATTGTTACCAGGAAATCCTGCATTGGAAATAATAACTATTTTTGGAAGTTTTATTACACCATTTTCCATCTCGAAATTTCCATCACTTTCAACTACTGTAGGACTTTTTATAGGAATAAGTCTATCTAAAAAATTTTTTAGTAAAGCTGTCATGTTCCATAAATATACTGGTGTTGCAAAACATACTATATCTGAAGAAAGATATTTTTTCAACAATTCTTGCATATCGTCATTATGTATACATTTTCCAGGTGTCTTATACCAACAATTAAAACATCCCATACAATGATTAATATTTTTATTAATCAAAAAAACATTATCTATTTCAGCTCCTTCTTTTTTTGCTCCTTTCAATAAAGCTTCAGCGATTACATTTGTATTACTGTTTTCTCCTCGAGGACTACCATTAAAAACTGTTATTTTCATATTACTATCTCCTTTAGTAAATTTATTTGTTTTATTATCATATCTTTAGAAAGTTTAAAAATAGACGAAGAAGTTTTCAAACTATCCATGAAGTAAATTAAATGTGTTGCCACTACTTCTGTATCAAATGGTTTAAATTCTTTATTTTTTTGACCATACGATAATATTTCTCCTATTATTTCTATACTGTCTCTTAACCTTTTATTTAAATTTTCTTTCTGATCTTCTTCTTGAAAAGCAAATTCATGAATTGCGAAATATAATCCATTATTTTCATTAAAAATAGAATTCATTTCTTGGTTGAAATAACCATCTAATATTTTTTCTGCTGATATTCCTTTTTTTATACTTTCTTCAACAATTTTTCGATTGACTTCTATATCTAAATTCAGCATTTCTATAAATATTTCTTTGGTTGAAGAAAAATATCTATATACACCACCTCTACTCATTTCACACTTTTCGCAAACATCTTTCATAGTAACCGAAGTGTATCCTTTTTCTGAAAACAATTTTATAGATCTATCAATAATAAATTTCTTTGTTTTTTCTCCTTTTGAAATCATTCTAAAAATCCTTTCTAATATAATTTATAATAAAAACGACACTTGTGTCGCTTTTATTATACTATATTATTATCTTATTTGTCAATATATGAAAAAACAAAAAATGGATAATCCAGATACAGGGGTTTGAGTTATATCTGGACATCCATTTTATATTTCTTTTACTAATTTATTATTTATAAATCAAAAATAAGCTTTTATATTTAGTGATATTGTATTTAATTTTTCCATTGTTTTTAAAGCATGTTGATCATTTTCAGCATAAGCATAATTTATTTTTATTGATGGTTCAAAATTATCTATTCCTTTATAAGATATTTCTGCTTTTGTTTGATAACCTGGCTCCCATTTATCCTCAATGTCTGAAAAAGCTACTATACCCGCACCTTCAAAGGCTATACTTCCAAGTTTAGATTTTAAATAAATGTCTCCACCCATAGAAATGTTATCTTTTAATTCTTCATTAGGCAATCCATTGAAATATTCAACACCCAATGTAAAATCTTCTCCATGTGAATATTCAACTCCAAGAACTGATTTTATATAATATTTATTGAAAATTTGAATACTATCACTTGTTGATTCAACCGTTGGAGTTAAGTTTTCATCATAACCATGTGTTTTTATATTTACTTCTACACTTTCATTTTCTGGTATTATCATTGAAGCTTCTCCATGATAAGATATTGAATCTATAAAATATGAAACTCCTTGATAATCTACAGATATTACGTTTCTGTATGGTCTATAGTACTCTGCTATTGGTGTTGCATTACCAGTTTCATCATATTCATAATTAATTATTTTTGGAACCATGAATTTATAGTGGTCAAAAGAATAACCAATTTTCACATCAAAATTCATTATACTTGTTGATAACTTTGCAGAATAATTTGAGTTTATTAAATTCAAATTATCGTTATTTTGATATGTTTTTACAGAATCATTCAATGTATAGCTTGCTGGTAATGTACTTATTATACCTGTTAGTGCTATTTTTATTGGATTTCCATCTGGTAAAGAATCTCTTGTTGCTATTAATTCTTCTTTAGATTCTTCTGCTTGTAAATTAACCTTTTGATTTACTCCTTCATTCACTTTTGTAGTTATAGTTTCTGGATATAGTATTGCAGAAGGTATATCGTCGTTTGTTTTTGGTGAAAAAGTAAGATCGTACGCAAAATTTCCTAAAAAACCACTATAGTTTATTCCATCTATTGCTATTGTTTTATTTTGTTCAAAAGGATTAACTAAATCATGAGCAGGCAAAACAACTGATGGACTATATAATGTTGAACTTCCTGAAACTGGAATAAATCTACCAAATTTTAATGTTCCATAGTTCATATAAACAGAAGCAAAAGCTTCATTTATATTGTATAAAAAATATGGTTCAGATATATTCTGAAATAAGTCTAATGAATTTTTATAATTTCCTAAATAATAATCAAATGATTCAGGGAAACGCCCTATATTTAAAGAAACTAAATCACCAGATGTTTTAAAATATATATATCCAATTTGTTTTTCTAATTGAATATTTGTTTTTAAACCCTGATAATTTGTTGAAGCATCTTTTGAAAAATCATAACCGTATATATAATCAAGAGTTCCATTAAATGAAAATGCACTCACTATACCTAAAATCAAGAATATTGTTATTAATATTTTTTTCATTTTTATCCTCCTTATTGAATTCTTAATACTGGTTTTGAAATATTCATTTTATTAAAAAATCTTTGAGTAACTCCTATATCAAATTCTGCTTTATTTATATCTAATACAGTAGAATGACCAGAATTTATATCTTTTAGCTCTATATGTGTATATAGTTTATGACCTGAAAAATCTTTTAAATTTGAAAAATTCATTGTTTTTATTTTTTCATTTTTCTGATTATAGAATTCAACATTTTCAATTAGCATATTTTCTTTTTCTATTACTGCAACTATTCTTCCGTAATCTGAATCATTTTCTTGAGGTATAATTTCTACTTTATAATTACTTTCATTTTCTCCTAATATATTTGATTCATAATTACCTGATTTTTCATTGTATAACAAAGAAATATCTGAATATTTCAAATCTGAACCTACAAAATTACCGTTTTTTGCTCCACCAGAAATTCTTTTTGTTTTTCTATAAGCAGGCATGTAGATATATATTTCATCATCTGATAATGTCAACAATGTAATCATTTTTACTTCGGCTGGAGAATTGAATCTAACTAAAGCTAAAGAATCATCATTTTTTTTCAATAAATACATATCGAAATTTCTATCTTTTTCATTACCATTTGAATCTATTAGTTTCATTGTCACCTGTGATTTTTCGCTGTTAAATGTGTTATGTTTTTGTTCAACTTGGTCAAGAACTTCTTTTCCTGTAATAGCAAAAGCCATAGTTAAAATAAACATAGAAATAAAAAACAATGTTATAAATTTTTTCATTTGAAATCCTCCTTATTTTTTATCTTTTTGATTTTTTGAAAACTTTCCAAGAATTTTGTCACTTAATAAAGTCATTATCATAGGGAATATTGTTAATGTTAGTATTGGAGCTATTATCATTGCTGATGCAGTTAATATTCCAAATTGTTTTAACATACCTATATCAGAAAATATGAAAGTAACAAATCCTAAAACCACCGCAAGTGAATTGATTATTATAGCTCTTCCAGAAGTTGAGGATGTTTTTACTGCTGCTTTTATTTTGTCCCCTGTTTCCGAATATTCTTTTTTAAACCTTGTTAAATAATGAATTGTATAGTCTATACCTGCACCAATAGTTATAGAAGCAATTGTTACTGTTGCTGCATTTAAAGATATTCCTGTTATTCCCATTATTCCAAAGTTTGATAAGATTGTTAGAGAAATTGGTATAAGTGATAATATCCCAATAAAAATAGATCTCATCTGAATTGCAAATATTATAAATACAAGTATATAAGCGAGCATCATTGAAGTTTTTTGATTATCTACAACCATATTATTTACTAAATTTATCAATATAGGAATACCTGTTATTCTTACTTGTAATTGATTGTTTCCTCCTTGAACAGGAACTTGTAAATCATTCACATATTGTGATAATTCTTTTAGTTGTTCAACATTCAAATTTGTATTTAAATCTTTTAATTTTGAATATACATAATCAGATTTTAATTTTGATTCATTTTCAAATGTATAATATTCATAATAATCTGAAATAAAATCATCTTTTTTCCCATTTAAGAATTCTTTAAATCTATCTTTTGAAACTTTTTCTTCTCCGTAATTTGTTATGTACTTATTGAAATCATTGTACAATTTATCAAAATCCATTTTGTTTATTATTTCTGATACATTCATTTTCTTTACGCTTATTATTTCATCTAATATTGATTTATTGTATTTTCCATTTCTCACATATATAAATCTTTTGATTTCATTTTCAAATGCTTGTATATGTTTTGAATTGTTTATATCAAAATCTTCAATGGAATAATTTTGTAAAATATAATCTTTTTTAAAATTCAATAATTTCTTGTATATATTTTCTACTTTTGTAAAAACTTCTGTATTGACCATAATCTGTGCTACTGATTCATTATCTTCAGCTTTTAGAATTTTATCTATTCCTTCAGATCCTTCTATTAGCATATAATTTTGTTCTAATGCAGCATTTGATCCTGGTATATATTCAGTTCCTGTAAATCCTTTAGTCATTTTCGCTACAACTTCTGATATATCTGTTGTTTGAGAAACTATATTAAAACTCTTTGAATAAGTAATCATGTCTCTTAAAGATCTGTTGAAATAAAAGTCTCTAAAAGAATTTTCTCCTCCAGCTTTAAAATCAATAAAAATATAGTCATCTCCTCCAAAATTGTTTCTTAAGAATTTAGAGCTTTGAACTATTTCAGTTTTATCATTGAGAAAATTTTCTATTTGTGTATCTACATTTATTTTAGGTATAAAAATCGAAAATAAAACTACAAAAAAGCCTATGATTATAAATGTTATTGTTCTGTGATGTACTATACTGTTTGTAATTTTTTTGAGTAATATACTTTCTCCTTCATCTGATAATTTTTTCCTTGGTTTTGGAGAAACCAACAATAATATCGAAGGAACAAGTAAAGTAGCAGATAAAAGAGAAATAGCAATTCCAATTGAAGTAAATATACCAAGTTGCCATACTGGTTTTAAATCTGCAGTTAATAGAGATAAAAATCCTGCTATAGTTGTAAACGCACTTAATAAAACTGCTAAACCAACTGTTTTTGTTGTTTTATTAACTGCTTCTTCACCTTTAAAACCCTTTTGAGCTTCTTCATAGTATTTGCTTATAATGTGAATTGCATAAGCAGTTCCTATTCCAACTATTGCAACTGGTACTGCTGCTGTTGTTGTATTAAATGTCAATCCACTTAAAACCATTATTCCTATTGTCCATATATCTGCTATTGCAACAGAAACTATCGGAAGAATTATTCCTGTGATTGTTCTAAAACTAAAAAACAATACCAATGCAACTAACAATGTAACTAAAGGAATTAATGTAGCTAAATTCGATTTAACTATTGATTCTATTTCACTATTTGCAAGAGGAGTTCCCAATAAATGGTATTTTAAACCAGAATTATCAAAAGTTTTCCTTATCTGATCTCCAAGAACCATAGTGTCTGCATCATCTTTTAATCCAATTATTATAAGTATATTCTTACCATTGTTTGATATGAATTTTCCTTTTAACATATCATCTGACATTATAGTGTTTTCTGCATTTTTTGGATCATAATTATTTATATTTAATGAAGCTTTTAAATTCCCTACTGATATTTCTCCATATTCATTTGAGTTTATCCTCGGTGCATTTAATAAAGATATTACGTTGTCAATTCCATTTAATTTTTTCAAATTATCTGAAATATCCTGAATATCTTTTAAATGTCTTGATGCATCATCAAACTCAACTGCTGATAATATTAGAGTATTTAAACCAAATTTTTCTGAAACTTCATCATAAATAATCTTTTGTTGATTAGTCTCTGGAACATATTTTTTGATATCATCTTCTATCCTTACCTTCAATGCATAACTACCAAGAAAAAAGGTTATTACTGTGAATATTACTATATATGTCCACGCCTTTTTCTTATCTAAGTGCATAAAATCCCTCCTCTTTTGGTGGCAAATAAAAAATACAAATAAATCCAATACATAATTTACACCACTGATATTACAAAATTTTTTCAAAACAAATAAGTTTTGGTGGCAATTAATTAATACTTATTAAAGATGGTAAAATATATATAGGTGGTGATTGAAATGACGAAAGATATTTTTAATTCTTATTCAAATTCTGAAGCAGAAAATAAACTTATAAATATGGGAATTTTAAAGTATAAAGAAGTTTGTCCTTATTGTGGAAGTACAGAAGTTTATCATATCAGAAGAAACCATGTTAAGTGTAAAAAATGTCGAAGAGAATGGAGTAAATATAAAGATTCTTTACTTGAAAATATGAGAATTAAACCACCAATTTTTTTAAAAATTATTGAAAAAATAGCTGAAGGAGATTTAATCAAAAATATCGCTGAAGATTTAAAAATTTCATATAATACTGTTTTAAAAGTTAGAAATAGAATTAAAAATCAAATAATAAAAGATGTTTTTAAAATAGATGATTTTCAGGGTCATATTTTAATTGGAGTAAAAATTTCTGAAGATGAATTAAATCTTGAAGTGGTTAAAAATTTAAATTATGATAAAGTGGATGATGATAAAATTTTTAAACTTGGTAGAATTTATTTTATTGAAGAGTATGATAAGTTTGATCATCTAATTATTATAAGTGAAGAACCAATAGAAAGATTAGAAGAGTGCTATCAAATAGCAGATTTAAATGAATTAAGATCAGAAGTAAAAAGATTTTTTAAGAATTTTTCAGAAAAATTAAAAAAAGGAAAAATTATAAATGCACCTACAATTTTATATACTATTGCTCAAAGTGTTCTTGAATATAGACATGAAAAAGAGGACATAGTAAAATTATTTTTGAATGCTTTTGATAAAGCCTAATAAAAATGTTGAAGGAAATCTTCAACATTTTTTTATTGAGAGTATAATTATATCAAGAAGGTTAATCAAAGGAGATGATTTTCATGAAAAAAATTATTATTTTTATTATTTTAATTGTCTCTATATTATCTTTTGCACATGTTCCTTTTTTTCATGTTAAAGATGATAACAACATCTTTATTGATGATATTTATCTTTCTCAAATTCATTATTATGAGTTCACAGATAATCACAAAAAAATAGAGTTTAATTTTTTTGTAAAAAATGAAGAAAATTTGTATATTCTTTTAGGAGTTCCTAAAATATATAGATTAAATAATTTTAATTTTGAAATAAAAATTACTGATGTAAATGAAAATACTATAGATATTTTTGATACATTAGAATTAAAACCTGAAGAAATGTATGAACCTTTTGGAGATACATATTCATGGCAGTATTTAAGGTATGATAAAAGTTTACCAGAAGGTATGTACAAAGTTGTTTTAACTTCCAATCAAAAAGGAAAAGCTTGGATAGCTTTTGGGAAAAGAGAAGAATTTACTTTAGAACAAATTTTATCTCTTCCTGTTATGATACAAGATATTAGAAATTTTCATGAACTTGAAGGTATTGCTACATGGGAAAAATATGCTCTGGGAATTTCTTCTACTTTATTTTCTATTTTAGTTCTTTTATTACTTAAGAAAAAATGAAAAAATTATAAAAATAAATAATAGGAGTTGAACTTATGATTTTAGAAACAGAAAGATTGATAATAAGAAGATTCAAACCAACAGATTGGGAAGATTTATATGATTATCTTTCTGATGAAAAGGTTATTGAATATGAGCCTTATGAAATATTTACTAAAGAAGAGGCAAAAAAATCCGCTATGCTTAGAGCCCAAAATGGTAATTTTTTAGCTGTTGTTTTAAAATCAAATGATAAAGTAATTGGTAATTTATACTTTAATCATATTGAACCAAAACATTTTATGACATGGGAATTTGGTTATGTTTTTAATTCAAATTACTGGAAAAAAGGATATGCTTACGAATCTGCTAAAAAATTACAAGAATATATTTTTAATGAATTGAAAGCTCATAGAATTATTGCTAATTGCAATACAAAAAACAATAATTCTTGGAAACTCCTTGAAAAGTTGAATATGAGAAGAGAAGGTCATTTTAAAAATGTTGCATTTTTCAAAAAAGATGATTCAGATAATCCTTTATGGCATGACTCTTTTTTATATGCAATTTTAAAATCAGAATTTTTAATATGATTTTATAATATTTTTTAGCCCTCATAATTATATTTTTTACAAAATTGTAATTTTATAAAAAAAGTGATATAATATTATTTAAGATTTGTATATTTTGTGGGGGAAAATATGGATTATAAAATAAAAGGTATTATTTTTGATAAAATTTTAAAAAAAAGAAATGTTGGGCTTTTGATATTAAAAGATGAAAAAATTAAACACGTAAATGAAAAATTAAAAGAATATGTTTCTAAGCTTGGATTAAATACAAGCCAGAAGACTTTGTTTGAAATACATACTGATTATAAAAATAATTTCAAATATTTCAAGAAATTTTCATTTTTAAAGCCTATACTGGAAAAATATAAAGAATTCAATAACAATGAAGAAATTAAAGAGACTAAAAAATCTATTATTTTGGACAAATTTAATTTCCAGATTGAATATGATGGTATAACTTATAACAATGAAAAATATAATATTTTTACCATTGAATTATTAAAAGATCATTTAAAAATACTCAATAACAAGTTTTCGAACATTTCACAAAGAATAAACGAAATGACATTTAAAAGCCTTTCAAATGTAGAGTTTGATAGTTATTCAATTTTTAAGAAAATTCATGAAATCCTAAAAGATGAGTTGATGATTGATGCTTTGATTATAGGAACAGAAAAAGGAAGTAAAATAAAAATAGATTATGGTAAAATAGGGGATCATAATATAACAGGAATGAAAATATCAGAGAATACTTTATCTGGTTATATTAAAAACCAAAAAGAGAAAATATATATAAAAAATTCCTTAGAAATGAACTTACCAGTTGATTACGAGATACTTCATGTTTCGAAACCAGTTTTATATTCCGTTTATGGTATTCCCATAATTAATGATGATATTTCTTCTGGAGTTATTCTTTATGAAAGAAAGGGTTATGATAGTTTTATAACACATGAATTAAAGTTACTTGAAGATTTGACTTATACAATTAAATCTATAATAAAATATGTTCATTTATATAATCAAATTAATAAAGAAAAAGAAAAATTCTATAATATATCAATAAGAGATAAACTCACTTCTGCATATAACAGAGTCTTTTTGGAAGAATTTTTAAGTAATACTTTAGAAAAATTAAGAGAAACTAATAATTCAAATAACAGTGTTTTAATTTTTTTGGACATAGATGGGTTCAAACAAATTAATGACAAATATGGCCATAATTATGGGGATACGTGTCTTGTTTTCTTTTCTGAAACTGTTTTTGATCACATAAGAGAAGGAGATATTTTTGCAAGATATGGTGGAGATGAATTCATTATAGTTTTGAATGAAACAAACATTGATGAAGCTAAGAAAGTAATTAACAGATTAGAAAATATCCTGTTAGATTCTCATTTTGAAATATCCATTTCTTATGGTATTTTATATTTAGATAAAAAGCTTTCTGTAGAAGAGAATTTGAATAAAGTAGATAAACTAATGTATAAAATGAAAGATAATAAATAAAAACAACCAAACATTTATGTGTTGGTTGTTTTTATTTATTATACTCATTTTGAATCATTTTCATTTTCTTTTTTTAGATAAAATAATAAACCAGGTATAAAAAATGGAAGCATATATATCAAAGCTGCATCAGCATCAGATAATCCACCTCTTACTAAAAGATAAACTGCTTGAGCAATTGATCCCAACATCATCAAAGTCCCACCAAATTTTGAATAATTTGAATACAATAACGCTATAAAAAAACCAACTATTGAAGTACCAATAAAAAGGAACGTTGGTACTAATTCAGGCACAAAATATATTTCTCCTGTTTGATTATACTCTGTTAATGTTTCTCCAATAAACATTAATAAAAAAAATGCAATTGCTAAAGAACCTAAAATAATAGCAGTCCATCTTATTGTTTTGTCTTTTTTAGATCCTGTCATTTTATCGCCTCCTTATTTCATTAAAGAAATATAGATTAAATTAATCTATTAAAAAAGGCATAATTCTTGCATTATCAGTAAATATATCAAAAGATTTTTTCTTCTTTTGTTCAAAAAAAGATACATTATCCCATTTTGGCAGTTCAAATTTTTCTGTTTCAGAAATTTCATTATAAAAATTAAAAGCAACTGCAATTCCATCCGATATTTCATAACTCATTTCATTTAAAGATTTGTCTCCATATAATATATGATTTTGACTTGGATCTGAAAATTGAAGTAAAACCCATGGAATTCTTATATATATTCTTTTCCATTCTTTTATAACTGAATCTAAATTACTTGGTTCATCAGAATTATTTCTCAATTTTAGCTTTCCTATTTCTTGAAATTGTTTGGGATGGTAAATTCCTTCTCCATCAGTATATTCTTGCCTGTTTTGCCAAGTTACAAGATTCCAAACCCCATCAGTGCTATCTTCAGTATGCCAATCTTTTGTTGTAATAATATCAGGATTTTCAAACCATATTCCTTTTAAATCATAATCATCAGTTACATATAAATTTGCTGTATTGTTTATTAAATCAACTTCTAAAAGCAATTCTGCTCCCATATTTATTATTTCCCCATTTAGAAGTTTATGTTCTCCAATATTATAATCATAAGTATCAAAAGCAACATAAAATTTTTCAGTAAAATCATTTTCAAGATAAACATCAAGAGAAAAATATTGTGCATCTACAGAAGCGTAAACTTCTTTCAAATAAGGTATAGTTGAAGTAGCATAATTAGTTATGTTTAATTTTTCTTTTATTAGTGTGTTAGGTTGAAAAGTCAATAAGCCATAATTTTCTTCAGCATTAGTTACATCATGCCACAATCTATATCTATCTCTTGGGAAAGTCAAAGGTTCTGTTATCCAACAATTTTTCCACCATTCATCATATAAAGAAAAATAAGCTCCTCCAGCAAGACCTAATTCATACATATCATTTATCATTCTTACGGAATATTCTCCCTGTTGTTTTTCAGATAATCCACCATGATTCATGCCTGAATCAGAATATTTAGCATTTCCCAAACTTGAAGGAACCCCGTATTCTGCAATAAAAAGTGGGATGTTGTTTGTTTTGTATTTATCTCTAAGTTCTGTTAAATATCCTAAATATGGATTTGTTCCATATGAATCCTTATACCCTTGATATTTTGAATCAGTATCTATGAATTCGGGATAATAAGGATAAGCATGATAACTTGCAAAATAACCTGTATTAGATTTATTTTTTTGTATTTTGTAAAGATCTAATTCTGCAACATCCTCTTGAGTAACTTCAGAAGGATGTTTTAATGGGTCAAGAGTAGGCCAGCTTGAAAAACTAATAGGTCTTTCATTGTTATATTGTTCTTTTTCATATTTTGCTAAATAATCTATCATTTGAACTATCCATGCTGTAGAAGGAGGAACATCATAAATTTTAAAGTATTCTCCTTCATAATCTATATTGTTATTTTTATCATATATATCTGTAGCATTGAATTCTCCATCGGTCGCTTTCAATTCAGCAGGTTCAATTTCTCTACCAATTATCCAGCCAAGTATCCAGGGAGATACATTATAAGAATAATTTCCATAAGCTTTTCCAAGTCTTTCAGGAATTTCAATTTCTCCATGTATTGCCTTTACATTATCCTCAATTTCTTGTTTGAATTCTTCAGTATGACTCGTTAATGATACTTCACCTTTGTAACTCAACCAAACTCCATGAAATACATATATAGGATTTTTTTCATGAGCTAAATTATAATCTTGAAGAGCTTTATAAAAATGTGGTCTATGTAAAGTGTATATTCTTATTACATTTATTTTATTTTCACCTAATAGTTCAAACCATCTTTTATAATATTCTTCTGGAATATATGTTTCTCCTGGTTGTTTACCGGGTAAAGCTATCCCCAAATTAATTCCATTAATAAAAATGTTTTGAAATTCTCCTGTGTTTTCATTTAATTTTTGAATATAATCGTTACCAACTCTAAAATTATAGCCATCTATTTCAAATTTACTTTGGTCAATATTATTGTTATTGTTTGGCGATAAAATACACCCAGAAAGAGTTAGTAATAAAATTATTAAGGTAATAAAATATATTTTTTTCATATTAATCTCCTAATTTTTGTTTTGTTATAATTTAATTATATACTAAAATCATTTTAAATTTTAATATTATTTAAACAATGTAGCCTAACTCTTTTAAAAATCTATCCGTAGCATTTTCCCAATCTGGCATTTTTCTACCAATAACTTTATTTATCTTATAATTATTCAATACTGATTTCGGAGGTCTTTTAGCTTTAAGTTTAAAATCATCTCTTTTTGCTTTCAATAACTCGCCTTTCCAACCAATTTTTTTTAGTATATATTCCGCCCATTCATACCTTGTACAAGCAGAATTTGTTATATGATATGTTCCAAACATACCTTTATTAATCAATTCATTTGTAAATTTTACAAGATCAAGAGTATATGTTGGAGAACTTTTTTCATCAGTAGCTATTTTCAAAACATTCGTTTTTTCAGACCAATTTATAACCTTTTTTATGAAATTATTCCCATTTTTTCCAAATAACCAACTTGTTCTTATTAAATAACTTTTATTATATTTTTTTAACTCTTTTTCACCAAATGCTTTACTTTTACCATAATTATTAATAGGATTGGTAATATCATTTGTGTTATAAGTTTCTTTATCTCCCGAAAAAACATAATCAGTTGAAAAGTGTATTAATTCAGAGTTTATTTTTTTTGATATTTCAACAAGATTCTTTACAGCAAAGCTATTTATAAGATATGCTTTTTTAAAATTTATTTCTGATTCATCTACATTTGTATATGCAGCACAGTTAATTATATGAGATATATTTTTATTTCTATTTTTATCTATGAATTTATTCATTTGCTCTAAGTTTGTTATATCAAAATCAAATTTATCAGTAGCAGTATAATTAATTTTATTTTTATCAAAATATTTTTTAAATTCTTTTCCTAATTGTCCATTTGATCCTGTAATTATTACATTCATTATTTACACCTCAATTTTGTTATAATTAAATTGTATCTCATTGTAAAATAAATTATCAAGTGTTTTTGAATATCGAAATTAAAAAAAGGAGGGATATTTTTATGAAAAAAGTTGTGTTTTTTGCTTTTAAAGATGATGCATTGTGCTTTAATCATTTGTTGTTAAATGCAATCAATTTAAAAGAAAATGGACACGAAGCTCTTATCGTTTTTGAAGGTGAAGCTGTAAAATTACCTAAAGAATTTCAAGAAAAAGATCATCCTTTATTTAAAAAAGCTGATGAAATGGGATTATTAGATTGTATATGTAAAGCTTGTTCACAACAAATGGGAGTTTTGGAATATAATGAAACTTGTGGAATACCTCTTAAGGGAGATATGAAAGGACACCCTTCTATGAGACAGTACATTGAAAACGGATATGAAGTAATAACTCTGTAAATTAATTTGACTTTAAAGCTATTTGAGTTATAATTTAATTAGAAAATCATCTTGCGGACATTATTTGTCCGCATTTAATATAGTTAATTTAGTTCAATCTTTGAATTATAAAAGAGGTGTTTTATGGCTTTTAAAGATTTACAAGACTTCATTGATTTTTTAGAAGGAAAAAATGAATTAAAAAGAGTTAAAACAGAGGTAGATAGTAATCTTGAAATAACAGAAATCGTTGATAGAGTTTCAAAAGAATATGGACCTGCTTTATTATTTGAAAATGTGAAAAATTCAAATTATCCAGTTCTAATAAACGCATTCGGTAGTTATGAAAGAATGTCAATGGCTTTAGGCGTAGATAATTTGGATGATATAGCAGAAGACATTTTAGATTTGATGGATGTTTCAAGTTACATAAGTCTTATGAATAAAATAAAATCTATACCTAAATTGACAAGAATGTTGAAAGTTTTTCCTAAAAAAGTGAATAATGGAGCATGTCAAGAAGTTATTGAAGATGCTGACTTAGATACTCTTCCAGTTTTAAAATGCTGGCCTGAAGATGGCGGACGTTTTATGACTCTTCCTCTCGTTATTACAAAAGATCCAGAAACTGGAATGCAAAATATGGGTATGTATAGACTTCAAGTTTATGATAAAAAAACAACTGGTATGCACTGGCATTTACATAAAGACGGTAAATCAATTTATGAAAAATATAAAAAATTAGGCAAAAGAATGCCTGTTAATGTAGCTTTTGGTTGTGACCCTGCAATTACTTATGCTGCTACTGCGCCTTTACCAAAAGAGATTGATGAAATGCTTTTTGCTGGATTTCTTAGAAAAAAACCCGTTGAATTAGTTAAAGCTATTACCAATGATATAAATGTTCCAGCAAATGCTGAATTTGTATTAGAAGGCTACGTTGATATAGATGAGCTAAGAACTGAAGGCCCTTTTGGAGATCATACCGGTTATTATTCATTATCAGATCTTTACCCCGTTTTTCATGTGGAAAAAATAACAAGAAAAAAGAATCCTGTTTATCCTGCTACTGTTGTTGGTAAACCTCCAATGGAAGATTGCTATATGGGAAAAGCTACTGAAAGAATTTTTTTACCATTGATGAAAATGTATTTACCTGAAATTATAGATATG
>Ga0182235_100118_pt1 | contig 25745 bp, 20 predicted proteins | sample hydfratesGB_TM_B_FD_132460 | JGI IMG/M metagenome (GOLD analysis project Ga0182235, IMG submission 132460) | Subsurface microbial communities from deep shales in Ohio, USA - hydraulic fracturing test GB_TM_B | ecosystem: Environmental > Aquatic > Deep subsurface > Shale gas/oil reservoir >... | reverse complement strand
TTCTTCTAAGTATAATACTTTTTTCTTTTGCAGCTAAAAGCCAGACAATAGAAGAAATGATTGACTTAATTGATAGTCATGGAGCGAAAATTTTACTTATAAATCAAGATAATGGAAAAATAGTTTATGCTAATGGAGCTGCAATTAATTTTTATGGCTATTCCGAGGAACAATTACTTAAGACTAATATTTCAGATATTAATATATTAAGTGCTGAAGAGACTGCTGCAGAAATGAAATTAGCTAGCTCTGAGCAGAGAAATCACTTTAATTTTGAACATAAATTAGCTTCTGGAGAAATAAAAAATGTTGAGGTTAATTCTTATCCAAATACTTTTAATGGAACCCCAATTCTTTTTTCTATTATCCATGATATTACTCCAAGAGTAGAGGCAGAAGCTTATAATAAAAGAATTAGGATGTATTTATATCTTGCACTGACCTTAATCATTTTAATTTTATTGATCTCTAGTTATTTGCTTAATAAAAATAATAAAAGATTAAAATCTACTAAAAATGAATTAGAAAATTTCAATAAACTTTATCAAACTTTTATTGACGCTAATGATAATTTAATTTATTTAAAAGATAATAATTTAAAATACATGTTTATAAATGAAGCAGTTGCGAAATTTTATAATAAATCTAAAAATGATATAATTGGGCAGGATGATTATCAAATAACCAGGAGAAAATTTGCTAATATGCGTAGATTTACTGATAACAAGGTTAGAAGTAAAAAGAAACGAATAGTTGAAAAAGTCGAATGGAATGATAGAGTTTATAAGAGCACTAAATTTCCAGTAAAACTTTTAGATGATAGTTATGGAGTTGGTGCATTTATTGAAGATGTTACTGAGAAAGTTGAAAGAGAAAAACAAATTAAATATTTGTTATACAGAGATAGTTTAACTGAATTATATAATCGCCGTTTTTTTGAAGAAGAAATTAAGCGTCTGGATACTAAAAGGCAGCTCCCATTAAGTATTATTATGGCTGATGTCAATGGGTTAAAACTGATCAATGATAGTTTAGGCCATGAAAAAGGAGATAAGCTGCTTATTAAAACTGCAGAGTTGTTGAAAGAAGTGGTTAGAGATGAAGATGTTTTAGCTCGTCAGGGTGGAGATGAATTTGTAGTTCTGCTGCCCAAAACAAATAATGATGAGGCCCAAAAAATTGTGTTAAGAATAAAAGAAAAGTGCAGCCAAACTGAAAGAGATGAAATAACTGTTTCAATTGGTATTGGAGCAGCTACTAAAACAGAATCTGAACAGGATATTAACGAAGTTTTAAAAGAGGCAGATAAAGAAATGTACCAAAATAAATTGTCAGAAAGCAGAAGTACAAAGAGTAAAATTGTTCAAAGTTTACTTAATACTCTGATTGCCAAAAGCAATGAAACCAAAGAACATGCTATTAAAATGGGAAATTTAGCCTATGATTTTGGTGAGAAGTTAAATCTCAGTAATTCTCAGATACATCGGTTATCCTTATTGGCAGCATTACATGATATAGGAAAAACAATTATTTCTGAAGAAATTTTAAAAAAACCAGGGAAATTAACAGCTAAAGAATGGAAAATTGTAAAAGATCATCCTGAAAGAGGATATAAAATAGCTTCTTCTTCTCAGGAATTTGCAGTAGTAGCTGATGAAATTTATGCCCACCATGAAAGATGGGATGGCAGTGGATATCCAAGGGAGTTAAAAGAAAAAAATATTCCTTATCTGGCCAGAATAATTTCAATCATAGATGCATTTGATGTCATGACTCATAAAAGACCATATAAAAAAGCAGTGACAAAAAAAGAAGCTTTAGCAGAAATAAATAGAGGTGCAGGTGGACAATTTGATCCAGAGTTAGCTGCTTTATTTATCGAAATGATGGAAAAATAATCAAATACAGGTGAATTTATTTCATCGATGAGTATTCCATATTTTTGGAGGCGATACTAATTAAATTAAATAAAATTGATTTTAAAAAAAAGATTATAAATAAAATAGGATTAATTTTATTTATAATGTTGTTAGCACTCTCTTTTTTAGTGGTTTTGGAGCTCAGAAAGAATCAAATTAAAGAAGTAACTAAAGGAATGGAAGAAACTATAACAAAACTTGCTTTAGAAATTAATAGTTATACCCAAAATACAGTTAAATTAAGCAGATCAATAGCTGCTTATCAAAAGGCTGGTGGTTTTGGCAGACGAGAAGAGGGAGTTAGATATTTGCGTAATATTTTAGAAGATAACCCTCAACTAGTAGGAATTTCTTTAGGATATGAACCTAATGCTGATCAACAGGATAGTATTTATGCTTCTAAAACAGGAAATGTCAGTAAATATCATAATTCGAATGGCCGTTATTTAGTTTATTGGTCGAGAGCCAGTGAAAATTTTGAATTAAGAAAATTAGTAGGAATGTCCAATAGTCAGTATTATCAGGAACCGAAACGAACTGGAGAAGTAACAATTACTGAGCCATATGTTTATGAGGGAGTAATGATGACCGAAACAGCTGCCCCAATTTTTTGGGAATTTTAGGAATAATAATAATTAAATCAATTAACGAAAAAGAAAAAGCCAGGCAAAAAGCTGAATCAGCTAATCAAGCTAAAAGTGAATTTTTAGCAAATATGAGCCATGAAATTAGAACACCAATCAATGCGATTAAAGGCCTAGTTCATCTGGTTTTAGATACCGATTTATCTATACAGCAGAAAGATTATTTAGAAAAGATCAAATCATCAACAGAATCTTTATCTCAACTAATTAATGATATCTTAGATTTTTCTAAAATAGAAGCAGGAGAGTTAACCCTGGAAGAAAAAGATTTTCTGCTTGATGAAGTATTGGATAATTTAACTAATCAAGCTGCTATAAAAGCTTCTGATAAAGGCTTAGAATTCTTCTATGATACAGATCATGTTCCCCAGAAATTAATAGGAGACCCACTACGTTTAGGACAAATATTATTAAACCTGGTTAATAATGCGATTAAATTTACTGAAACAGGGGAAGTTCGTTTAATAGTTAGAATTATTGAAAAAACTGAAAAAAATATAAAATTAAAGTTTATTGTTAAAGATACTGGGATTGGAATGAATGAGCAAGTACAGGAACAGCTGTTTGAAAAATTTACTCAGGCTGATAGTTCAACGACTAGAAAATATGGTGGGACAGGATTAGGGTTAAGTATCAGCCAGAAATTAGTGGAAAAAATGGCGGGAGAAATTATGGTAGATAGTAAAGAAGGAGTAGGAAGTACTTTTTATTTTTCTGCTAAATTTGGTTTAGGCGAACAACCACAGTTAATAGAAAAGTTAAAAAAGTATAAACTAGCTGATAAAAAAATATTGATTGTCGATGATAATAGTATTAATCGAAAAGTTTTAGCAGAATCAATTGCCATGTTTGATTTAGATGTAACAACAGCTGCTTCAGCTGAAGAGGCTTTTGAGGAAGTGAAAAATAATCAAGATTATGATTTAATATTTATGGATTGGAAAATGCCAGAATTAGATGGAATTAAAGCAGCTCAGATAATCAAAGAAGAGTTTGATCTGGAAGCTATTCCTAAGATAATGTTAATAACTGCCTTTGGTGAAGAATTAAAAAAAATTGAACAAAAAAATATAGATAAGGTTTTATTTAAACCAGTAACACAATCTACTTTATTTAATGCAATTATTAGCAGTCTCAGTGAAAATAATTTAAATAGTAACCATCAAGTCGTCCAGGAATCACATATTAATGATTTAGGAAAAGTTAAAATATTAATTGTAGAAGATAATGAAATTAATCAGCAGATAGTTTTAGAGTTGTTAAACAAGGTTAATGCCCAGGTAAGATTAGCTGGTAATGGAAAAGAAGCAGTGTCGTTAGTTAAGGAACAAAAATTTGATTTAGTATTGATGGATGTTCAAATGCCTGAAATGGATGGTTACCAGGCAACTAAGAAGATCAGACAGGATTTAAATTTGCCTGATTTACCAATTATAGCTATGACTGCAAATGCAACTAAAGGAGATAAAGAGCAAGCCTTAGCAGTGGGAATGGATGATTATATTAGTAAACCGCTTGATTTAGATCAGTTTTTTGCAAAAATAAAAAAATGGCTGCCAGTTAAAATTAACCTGAGAAATGAGACGAGCAGCAGTCTAAATGATAAATTGAGACAGCAATTTGATGGTTTAAATGCTTTAAATCTCAATTCGGCTTTAGATAAAGTGTATAATAATTATCAGCTTTATCAGCAGTTATTAATTGACTTTTATAATGATTATCACAAATTTGATCAACTTATAGCAAATTTAGTTGAAAATGATAAATTTGAGCAGTTAGCAGAAGAACTGCATTCTCTGAAGGGGGTAGCAGGAAATATTGGTGCTGCTGACTTATATCAAATAACTCAAGAGTTGAATTCTGCTATTAAAAATGGAAGAAATTTTGATGATTTACTTAATAAATTTTATCAAAAATTAGCTGTCCTAATTAAGCAAATATCTTCTTCTAATTTAATGGCTCAACAAATTGAAAGTGATGAATCTCAATCTTCAGAATTAAGCATAAAAAAATTGGAAGAATATATATTAAAATTAAAATCGGCTCTGCAAAATTATGAAGCTGTTAGAGCTAAAAAAATAACAAACAAAATAACGAATTATAACTGGAATCAGGAACAAGATAAGTTAGTTGATAAACTATTGGAAGCTGTCAACACTTATCATTTTGATAGAGCAGTTGAGCTGCTCCAGAAATTAAAAGATAGTTTAAAGGGAGCTGATAGTGTTAATGGGAAATAAAGCTACAATATTGATAGTTGAAGATAAAAAAACAAATGTTGATATTCTCGTAGAAGCATTTGCAGATGAATATAAAATAATGGTTGCTTTAGATGGAGAGAAGGCTTTAAAAGCTGTTCAAAATAAGTTACCTGATTTAATTCTATTAGATATTATAATGAAGGACCTGAATGGTTATCAAGTCTGTCAAAAATTAAAATCTGATCCTAGAACTTCTGATATTCCTGTTATTTTTGTGACAGCTATGGACCAGGAAGCTAATGAAAAAAAAGGATTAGATGTAGGTGGAATCGATTATATAACAAAACCTTTTAACATGCCGATTGTGAAGGCCAGAGTAAAAAATCATTTAGAGTTGAAAAATACTAAAGAAAAATTAAAAAATAAAAATCATGATTTAGAACAGGAAGTAAAAGGACGCACCAGGATGTTAGAATTAACTCAGGATGTTGCAATCCAAAGTTTAGCATATTTAGCTGAAACTCGAGATAATGAAACTGGAGAACATCTTATAAGGACTAGAAAATATGTTAAATTATTAGCTGAATTTCTTAAAGATCACCAACGTTTTTCTGATTATTTAACTGAAGAAAATATTGAATGGATTTATAAAACAGCTCCTTTACATGATATTGGTAAAGTAGGGATTCCAGATAGAATATTATATAAAAAGGGTAAATTAAATCAAGAAGAGTTTGCAGTAATTAAAAAACATACTTGTTATGGCAGAGAGGCAATAGAAAAAGCTGAACAAAATTTAGGTAGTAATTCATTCCTTAAATTTGCTCGTCAAATAGTTGGAAGTCATCATGAAAAATGGGATGGTTCTGGCTATCCTGAGGGCTTAAAAAAGGAAGAAATACCTATTGCGGCAAGATTGATGGCTGTTGCTGATGTTTATGATGCCTTAGTCAATAAAAGAGTATATAAGCCAGCTTATAATCATCAAAAAGCAGTTAAGATTATTACTCAGGGTGATGGGCGAACTTTACCAGAACATTTTGATCCTGCCGTCTTAGATGCTTTTGTACATCTGCAGGATAAATTCAAAAAAATTGCTGCTGCTTCTTCTAATAAGAGCGAATAAATTAATTTTTTTTGATTAGGAAGATTATGCCTGGTCAGGGCATAGAAAAAAATGGAAAGAAGCATGGAGGCGATAACTTTGAATTCTATTGGAATTTGTATGGGATCATCTAAAATAAAAGTTCTTAAAACCAAAAGAAACAGTAATGACTTGAAAATTGTCGATTTTAAGGAACTTCCACATGAGGGCAGTGCAGTTAAAACTTTAGAGAAGTTACTGGCTGATTTTAAATTAGATGAAGAAAACAATTTTGCAGTTACAGGGCGTAAATCCAAAAAAATTGTCAATCTTCCTTCTCTTTCAGAACCTGAGGCTACAGAACTGGCATATAACCATATAAAAAACAAATATCCTGCTGTTGAAGCAATTGTAAGTGCAGGTGGAGAAACATTTATGGCTTATGAACTTGATGAAAGAGGAAGGATTGCTGATGTTCACAGTGGCAATAAATGTGCTTCCGGAACAGGTGAATTTTTTATGCAGCAGCTAAAAAGAATGGATATCAAACTGGAAGAGGCAATGGAAATTGCTCAATTAGATAATCCCTATCATCTTTCCGGTAGATGTTCAGTTTTTTGTAAAAGTGACTGCACACATGCTTTAAATAAGGGAGAAGATAAGGGCAAGATAGTTGCTGGTTTGTGCAGTATGATGGCCGATAAAATTATGGAATTACTTTCTAATTTTAAGGCACAATCAATTATGGTGATTGGAGGAAGTAGTAATAATAAAGTAATGATTGATTATCTAAAGCAGAAGTTAGCTGAAGTAATTGTGCCTGAAGAAGCGGATTATTTTGAGTCATTAGGTACTGCTCTCTGGGGAGAAAAGTATGGAGATGATTTGGATTTAAGTGATCTTTACAATAATGATAAGAGTTCTTTTGAATTTCTGCCCTCATTACAGAACTATAGAGATAAAGTTAGTTTCAAAAATATGGAAATAGGAACAGTTAAAGCTGGAGATAGATGTATTCTTGGTGTAGATGTGGGCTCAACTACTACTAAAGCAGTAATTTTGAGAGAGGAAGATGATGCACTTTTAGCTTCTGTTTATTTAAGAACAAATGGGGATCCAGTTAAGGCTGCAAAGAAATGTTATACTAAACTATCAGAGAAAATTGGAGAGACAGAAATTAAAATCATTGGGCTTGGAGTAACCGGTTCAGGTAGACAGATTGTAGGTTTACATGCCCTTACTAAATCTATTCACAACGAAATTATGGCCCATGCAAAAGCTGCTGTTTTTTTCGATAATGAAGTAGAAACCATCTTTGAAATTGGTGGTCAGGATGCTAAATATACTTACATAGTCAACGAAGTGCCCACTGATTATGCGATGAATGAAGCCTGTTCGGCAGGGACAGGATCATTTTTAGAAGAAGCTGCAGAAGAATCCTTTAATATTGAAGTGGAGGATATAGAAGAAATTGCTCTAAAAGGAAGAAAACCGCCAAATTTTAATGATCAGTGTTCAGCTTTTATTAGCAGTGATATTAAAAGTGCTGTCCAGGAAGGATTAAAGGTTGAAGATATTTGTGCAGGACTGGTATATTCTATCTGTCTAAATTATACAAATAGAGTTAAGGGAAACCGAGCAGTAGGAGATAAGGTTTTCATGCAGGGAGGTGTCTGCTACAATAAGGCAGTACCGATTGCTATGGCAGCTCTAACAGAGAAGGAAATTATTGTACCACCTGAACCTGGTCTGATGGGAGCTTATGGAGAAGCACTGCTGGTAAAACAGAATTTAAAACTAGCTTTGACTGAAGAAAAAGAATTTAAGCTAAAAGAACTTGCTGAAAGAAAAATAAAATATCATAAGTCTTTTAGCTGTCAGGGAGGTAAAGAAGACTGTGACCGCAGGTGTAAGATTAGTGTAATGGAGATTGAAGGGGAAAAGTATCCCTTTGGTGGTGCCTGTAATAAATATGTTAATCTTTCTAATGATCTAGATTATGATGTCAAAAACTTAGACTATGTACATCAAAGAGAGAAAATGGTTTATGAAAAATATTTTGCTGAGCCTGAAAAGAATAAAGTCAGGGGGAAAATAGGTATTAATCGGTCACTCACAGTAAATACTCTACTTCCTCTTTATTCGAAGTTTTTTTCTGAACTGGGCTATGAAGTAATTATTCCTGAAAACCCAGCTGAAGATGGTGTTCAAAAGCAGGCTGCTGCATTTTGTCATCCTGTGGGATTAAGTCACGGTTATATAAATGACCTGCTTAAAAATTACAACTATGATTATATATTTTTGCCTCATGTTAAAGGCTTATATGTAAAAAATGGAGCTGATGAAAGTATGCTCTGTCCCCTGGCTCAAGCTGAACCATATTATTTATCTGCTGTTTGGCCTGAGCTAAAAGCAGATAATGTTTTTTCACCAGTAATTAATTTTCAAAAAGGTTTTTTTGCTGCAGAAAAAGAATTTGTCAAAATAGCTCTTAAATTAGGTTTATCTAAAAATAAAGCCAAAACTGCCTATCAGAAAGCTGTTGAACATCAGCAGGAATTTAATAAAGAGTTAAAATTAAAAGGGAGAGAAGTACTCAGCTATCTTGAGCAAAATCCTGATCAAAAAGCAGTAGTGATTTTTGGCCGCCCTTATAATGCTTTTGTTTCGGAGGCAAATATGGGGATTTCTCATAAATTTGCTTCCCGAGGAGAAATTGTTTTATCCTATGATATGCTTAATATTGAAGAATATGATGTATCTTCAAAAATGTACTGGTCAATGGGCCAGTTGATAATGAAGGGAACCAAAGTTGTAAGTGAAAACCCCAATTTGTTTGCAGCCTATATAACTAATTTCAGCTGTGGACCTGACTCATTTCTTTTGAATTATTTTCGCAGAGAAAATGGAAGCAAACCTTCTTTAACCTTAGAGCTGGACAGCCATACAGCTGATGCTGGTTTAAATACCCGGATTGAAGCTTTTTTAGATGTTGTGGAAAGTTACAGAAAACTTCAGGAAAATGAAGGTCTTCCAAAGGAAGAAAGCAATTTTAAAAAAGCAGAAATAAAATATGATAATTCTGTCAGAGTTGTTGATTCAAAAGCTAATAATCATTCACTTGATTCACAAAATTTAAAAGTTTTAATACCTTCAATGGGAGGGAATTCCAGTAGAGCTGTTGTTTCAGGACTAAGATATAGTGGAATTAATGCTGAAGCTGCTCCTCCACCTGGTGAAGCTGAGCTAAAAAAGGGGAGGGCTAATTCAAGTTCAAAAGAATGTCTGCCCCTCCAACTTACACTAGGAACTATGCTTAATTATTTAGATAAAAGAAAAAATAAAGAAGAAATACTTGCCTATTTTATGCCAGAAGCTTCAGGACCATGTCGCTTTGGTCAATACAATGTATTACTAAACAATTTGATTGAAGACAAAAAAATAGAAGATACAGCTGTACTTACCTTAAGTGCTGACAATGGTTATGCAGGTTTAGGCAGAAAATTTACCATGCGAGCCTGGCAGGCAGTAATTACTGCTGATGTACTGGATGATATTGAGAGTGTTATTTTAGCTCTTGCTACAGACAAAGAAAAAGCATTAAAACAGCTTAAAAAAAGTACAGAAAATATATTTAATGCTTTAGATAGTAATAATTGGGGTCAAATTAAAAAGTTACTGAAAAAGGAAGCGGCAGTACTTGCTGATATTAAATTAAATGAGAGATATAAGCAAGCAAAAAAAGTAGCTCTTACAGGAGAAATTTATGTGAGGAGCGATAAATTTTCTCGTAGATTTTTGGTGGAAAAACTTTCGAAAAAAGGCATAGTGACAAAGGTTGCTCCCAACAATGAATGGATATATTATGTTGATTATTTAATTGAAAATGGAATCAATAAAAAGCAATCTGGTTTTATTAGAAATCTTAAACAGAAAGCAAAAAATATCTATCAGAAAAAGATAGAAAAGACAATCAAATCGATTTTTGCAGAGACAGGACTTTATGACTACAGGCTCACAAAAATAGATGCGCTGATCGAAACTGCTGAAGCTGCTTTGTCTAAGGAACTGACAGGGGAGGCAATTTTGACTGTAGGCAGCAGTATTGATGAAATTATTGATCAGGTAGATGGTGTTATTATCATTGGTCCTTTTGGCTGTATGCCAAATCGGGTTGCAGAATCAGTATTAAATAAATGTCTAGAAAAAGAAAAACTTAAATTGGCAAAAAATCATGGAAATAATTTAACTAAAAAAGTGCTGAATGAGTTTTCATCTTTACCATTTCTTGCCTTAGAGACAGATGGTAGTGTATTTACTCAGGTTATGGAAGCCAGGCTAGAATCATTTACACTTCAGGTAGAAAGAATAAACCAGTTTAAAAAAGAAATAGATAGATTATAAAAAAATAAATTCAGTAGAAAACAAACTTAAATAATCGTAAATAAACTTAAATATTTGATAAATTATATGGATAAACAAATTAAAGCAAACATTCTAAGGAGTAAAAAAAATGTCAGATTTAAAACTGCAGCATTTAATAACAACTGGGGCCAGAGAGGCAGAAATGATAGAGGCTCTGCTTAATGATAATAATATCGAGGTTATAGTGCGTCATGATGAATTTGGTGGTTACAGTATGATTTACATGGGGTATTCTGCTTATAATATTGAAATCTATGTTGCGCAGGATAATTATGAGCAGGCAAAAGAACTTTTGCAAGATTTAAATATAGAAAGTCAAAATCAGGATGATAATAACATTTTAGTTTCAGACGATATAAGTAATGATGAAAAGGATAAAAGTATTTCTTTTTATCTGGCTCAAATTGCAAAAATAATTATAATTCTCTACTTGCTCTTAAATCTTATTGCTTTGATTTTTTAATATAATTAAACTAGGGAGGTATAAAAATGATTAAACATGTTGTAATGTGGGAATTCAAAGAGTCTGCAGCAGGAAACAAGAAAGAAAAGAACATTGAAATAGCAGCTAAAAAACTGCTTTCACTTCCAGATTTAGTTGATCAAATTAAATTCTTAGAAGTAGGTAAAAATATTAATGAGAGTGAAGCAGCTTATGAGCTTGTTTTAATAATTGAATTTGAGAATCTTTCGGATCTTGATCAGTATCAAAATCATCCTGAACATCAAAAAGTTGCAGAATTTATCGAAAAAACAGCTTCTAAAAGAGTTTTAGTAGATTATGAAAAATAATTTTCTTTCAGTAGGCTGGGATCATTACGACTGAATAGAAAATAGAAAAGAGGTATAAATATGTTTTATCTTTTGCTGCTTGTTACTTTTTTGGTGGCCCTTCTCGTCTGCTATATTGTCAGCAGATTATTCAATGATTCAATTTATAAAATTTTAAATTTAATAGTACCTGAGGCAATTAATGAAGCCTGGCTTAAATATATTAAGTTTGCCATTTATGTTGTTGGTATTTCCGGTGGTGTCAGGGTCTGGGATTTAGAAAAATATATAACTTCCCGCTATGATAATAGAGAAATTGTTCAATTAACAGCGGAGCGCTGGACTTTAGAAATCTACAGAACTTTAATCGGTTCTCTACAGAGTATTGCCACAGTCCTACTGATCTTTTTTGTTTTCACTTTGATTGCCTATGTTGTTCTGAGAATCTTTTCTTCAAAAAATGAAAAGAAATAATTAGTGGTGATTTTATTAAAACTCAGATAGGTTGAGACTATACTATATAGATAAATTAATTTTATAATTATATTTAAGATCACAAATCATCAGGGGAAAGAGGTAATTTAAATGTTTAGAAAAGTAAAAAATTATTTTGAGGGTAGAGAAACTCAGGATGGTGCAGGAGTTAAACTCAGACGCTGTTTTGGTTATCATCAGATTCCAGATTTTGACCCTTTTTTGATGATGGATTTTTTTGATTCAACTGATCCTTCAGACTACAGACGTGGATTTCCCTGGCATCCACACCGGGGAATTGAAACTGTTACCTATCTAATCAAGGGAGAAATTGAACATGGAGACAGTATAGGAAATAGTGGAGTAATAAGGAATAGCCAGTGTCAGTGGATGACTGCAGGTTCGGGAATACTGCATCAGGAATTACCCCAGCCATCAGCAGAAATGCTTGGGGTTCAGGTCTGGTTAAACCTGGCTGCCAGTAATAAAATGACAGAGCCTCAATATGGAGATATAACAGAGGCTATGATACCAGTTTATGAAGATGATCAGAAAAAAGTTAAGATTATTGCCGGTGAATATCAAGGCTTAAGTGGTCAGATTCAGAGAACTGACACCAGACCTACTTTTTTCGATGTAGAATTAGCTGCAGAGAGTAAATTTATTTTTGAACTGCAGGCAGACTATAACGCCTATGCCTTTTTAATTAGAGGAGAGGCCAATTTTGAACCCGGGAAAGAAAATCTCAAAAAATATCCGCAGGGAGTTTTATATGAAAACGGCAGCAAAATAAAAGTTAATACAGCTCAAAATACGGCGAGGTTTCTCTTTCTTGCAGGCAAAAAATTAAACGAACCTATAGCCTGGGGTGGTCCAATTGTTATGAACAGCAGAGAAGAACTTGCTGCAGCTTCCAAGGAGCTTGATAATGGAACATTTATTAAAAGTAAAAACGAGAAAAAGCCAACTCAGATTAATAAATTTTACCAGGAAAATAATACAAAATAAGGAGAAATTAAAGTGACAGAATTGGAATTAATGCTTGATTTTCATCTAGAAGCTAAAAGACAGGGGCCAGGCAGTACCGATGATACGCTAAAGGCTCTAAGCTTTATGGATTTAAAACAAGATAAAGTTTTAAAAATTGCAGATATTGGCTGCGGCTCGGGTGGGCAGACAATTACTCTGGCCCGCAAGATTAAAGGAGAGATTAAAGCCGTTGACCTTTTCCCTCAATTTTTAGCAAAGTTAAAGACAAAGGCAGCAGAACTGGGTTTAGCTCATAAAATAAAGACCTTAAAAAAATCAATGGATGATCTTCCCTTTGGCAGTAAAGAATTTGATATTATCTGGTCAGAAGGAGCAATCTATATTATGGGCTTTGAAGAAGGAATTAAGCAGTGGAAAAAATATCTAAAATGTGGTGGTTATTTAGCAGTTAGCGAAATAACCTGGACTACAGCTTCCAGACCTGCTGAAATAGAAGAATATTGGAATAATGAGTATCCAGAAATTAATACAGCCTCTGCTAAAATTAAAATATTAGAAGAGAATGGATTTTCGCCGGTCGGATATTTTTATCTGCCTGAATCAAGCTGGATCGATAATTATTATAGGCCGATGGAAGAACGTTTTGAAGATTTTCTCATCAAACACAATTATTCTGAAGCGGCTGCAAGATTAGTTGAAAATGAAAAAGATGAAATTAAATTCTACCAGAAATATAAAGATTATTTTAGTTATGGCTTTTATATCGCCCAAAAACTAAATTAAGAAGGAGTAGATTATGAAAAAGAATAATTCGATTAATTTAATTAAAGATTTATCAAATGCAAATGGTGTATCAGGCTTTGAAGATCAAGTTTTAGAAGTAGTTAGAAATAAGCTAGCTGCTAATATAAAAACAGAAGTTGATTCAATGAGAAATATGTATTTATATCCAGAAAATAAAAACCCTCAAAAACCGATTTTAATGCTGGACAGCCACTCAGATGAAGTAGGTTTTATGGTCAAATCAGTTAATAAAAATGGTAGTTTAAAATTTATTAATTTAGGCAGCTGGTTTCCACAGAATATTCCGCTCATATAAAGATTATAAGATTGAAGTTGGAGCTCCAATTGTACCAGATGTTGATTTTGAATTCGATCAAGAGCGTGGAATAATGATGGGCAAGGCCTTTGATAACCGGCTGGGAACAGCAGCCGTAATTGATCTATTAAATGACTTAAGTACTGAAAAGCTTGGTCTAAATTTAGTGGGAAGTCTTTCAGCTCAGGAAGAAGTTGGAACCAGAGGAGCTGAGGTTACTTCTAGAAAAATCAAAGCTGATATAGCAATTGCTTTTGAAGGCACACCAGCTGATGATACATTTAGAGATCAATATGATGCTCAATCTGTATTAAAAAAAGGTCCTCAGATTCGACATCGAGATATCTCCATAATCGCAAACCCCAAATTTATTAAATTTGCCAGAGATATTGCTAAAAAACATCAAATTCCATTTCAGGATGCAGTCCGGATTGGCGGCGGAAATGATGGGGCAAAAATTACTTTAAGCAATTATTCTGTACCGACAATTGTTATAGGTGTACCGGTACGCTATGCCCATACACATTACTCTATTTCAGCTTACGAGGACTATAAAAATACTATTAGCTGGGCAGCTGAAATTATCAGAGCTTTAGATTCAAAGATCATAAATGAATTTTAATAATTTAAATAAAACAGAGAAAAGCAAAGTCTTTAGCTGGAAATTGAATAATTAACCCTGCCCTACACTGAAAAATTTCACCCTTGACTTAAAAATAATATTACAATATAATTAAAATGACTTTATCTCATTAAAGTGCAAAATTTAATATTAGATACAACAAAAAACTAGTAAAGGAGAATGAGTAGTGGAGAAGAAAAGTAGTTTTTCAATTCCAGTTTTTTTCAGTGTAGCTTTTGTCTGGTTTACAACGCATTTTGGGGGAGGTTTTGCCTCAGGTAGACAGGCAGCACAATTTTTTGTCAGTCATGGCTGGTATTCAATATTTACTCCAATTATTGCCATGGGACTTGATGCAGTTATTTTCTATTATGCCTGGGATTTTAGTGTAGTTAATGATACATATGATTACAGAAGTTGGACTGATGAGTTTTATCATCCATATCAAAAGATTTTTTCAAATTTATATGAAATTATTTTTGTTTTAACAATGGGGGTGGCAACAGCAGTTGCCTTTGCTACTGGTGGAAGTACAATTAAATCTGCAATAGGAACTCCCTATTTAGCAAATACTATTGTTATAGCTGCTATTATATTTTTACTTACTATCTTTGGAGCTAAATTAGTTCGTGAATTTGCTACTTACATAGGAATAGCTATTATTATAGGAGTTATAGTAGTTTATGGAGCAAATGCTGTAGTTAGTTTTCCTAAGATAATTAATGTAATTTCTGCTCAGACTGCAGACACTAGTCTTTGGTCTGCTCTCTGGAGCATGTTATTATATGCAAGTTTTCAGGCGCTGGCTGTTGGGGCTTATGTTGCGGTAGCAGATGTCTTAAAAACAAGAGATGATGCATTAAAGGCTGCCTGGGCAGGTTTTGTAATTAATGGTGTCTTATTAACTCTTGCCTCAGTTACAGTATTGGCCTATTATCCAGATATTTTAGAAATACCTGTTCCAACAATTTATGTAGTAAATAATGGAGTAGGTGGAGCTTTAGCTGAAAATATTATTTCAATTTTAATAGTACTTGGGGTAATTTCTACCGGAGTAAATTTTGTTTTTGGTGGAGTCAAAAGAATAGTTTCTTGGTGGCCTAATGATAACACCAGTCAGAGTCACTCAATAGTAGCCTCTTTAATTTTTGTCTTAATAACCTGGTCTATTGCCCGTTTTGGTTTAATTCCTTTAGTTGCCAAAGGATATAGCTTTTTAGGTTATTTAGGAATACCAATCCTCATCTTGCCGGTAATATATAAATTAATTAAAAGAAGGTTTAACTAAAATATTATTTTAAATTTTAGATAGAAACAAGTAATAGATTATTGAGGAGTTGATTTTTTGCGGATTTTAGTTTTAATTAAACAGGTACCAGAGATGGAAAAGGTTCAATTTGATGCTGAAAAAGGAAAGATAGATAGAAAATCAGCTGGAGTTGAAGTAAATCCATTTGATTTAAATGCTTTGGAAGCTGCTGTCAGAATCAAAGAAAAATTAGGAGGAGAGATTACAGCTTTAAGTATGGGTCCCAAAAGAGCCGAATCTGCTTTAAAAGAAGCAGCAGCCAGAGGGGCAGATAAAGTTTTTTTGCTAACAGATAAAAATTTTGCAGGAGCTGATACAATTTCAACTTCGGCTGTGCTATCTGCAGCAGCAAAAAAATTGGGTGATTTTGATTTAATTGTTGCTGGTGAAATGAGTGTTGATGGAGATACAGCTCAGGTTGGTCCTCAGACTGCTGAGTTTTTGGATATCAATCATGCTGCCTATGTAAGTGAAATAGTGGCTGTTTCAAATAGTGAAATTACAGTTAGTACTTCTCTTTGGGAAGCCAATTATAATAAGACTTATAGTTATCCGCTTTTAATTACAGTAACTAAAGATCTTAATAATCCAAGTCTACCATCATTTAAAGGTAAAATGAAAGCCAGAAAAATTAAGGTAGAAAAACTTGACTATGAAACAATAAAGGATCAGCTGCAGATTAAAGAAGTTGGTTTTAAAGGTTCACCAACCTGGGTTGAAAACATTGTTGTACCCCAGAAAATAAAAAGAAAGACTAAAAGATATAATAAAAATGAATCTGAAACGGCTGTTGCTGAGATAAAAGAAATATTAACAGCTAAAAATTTGATGGAGGCTTAATGATGGCAGATAAAAAGAGCTTATTAATAATAGCTGAATACAGTAAAAATAGAATTCATCCGGTGATTTTAGAATTATTAAATAAAGGAAGAGAGCTGGCAGATAAAGCTGATTTGAAACTTAATCTTTTAGTTCTAGCTGCAGAAAATATTGAAAATAGAGAGCTAAATGAACTAATTTATCATGGAGCAGATGAAATTCAATTATTAATTAATGGTAATTTTGCTTATCCAGATGAATATTTATTTAAAAAAGCTATTCTCAAATTTCTAAATCAAAAGACCCCAGAAATTATTTTAATCGGGGCGACAAATTTTGGGCGTTCTCTGGCACCAAGACTGGCAGCTGCATTGAAAACCGGTCTGACAGCTGACTGTACTGAACTTGATATAGCAGAAGATGGTTCACTGCTGCAGATTAGGCCAGCCTTTAGTGAAAATATACTGGCCCATATTAAAAGTGATACAAAACCACAGATGGCAACAGTCCGTTACCAGGAGTTTGCAAAAGCAGCTAGAAATGAAAATAGAAAAGGTAAAATTACTATTGAAGAAATTAATTTTAAGGAAAATGATATATTAAAAGAGATTGAGAAGATAAGTGATCAGAAAATAAATATTACAGAGGCTGAAGTTGTTGTAGCAGGTGGAAGTGGTGTCAAAAATGCCGAAGATTTTAAAATGCTGCAGGAGCTGGCTGATATTTTAAATGGAGTTGTAGCAGTTTCCAGGGATGTTGTAGATCAGGGTTTAATGCCTAAAGAACGCCAGGTTGGTTACAGTGGTCAGCGTGTTAAGCCAAAAGTTTATTTTGCCTTTGGTATTTCGGGGGCTCCACAGCATCTTGCAGGGATGAAAGAAGCTGAAACTATTATTGCAGTTAATAATGATCCTTCAGCTCCTATTTTTAAGGCTGCTGATTATGCAATTGAAGGAGATCTATACAAAATTATTCCTGAGATGATAAAAGAATATAAAAATAAATAATAAATTTTTAAGATATTAAAATTTGGAGGGCGAATATGCAGAAGCAGATAATTGAGAAGTTAGAAGCAATTGTTGGAGAAAAATGGGTTGATACGGACTCTGAACGAGTACTTTCCTACAGTCTGGAAAGTACAAATGATAATTATAGTATGGTAGCACCAGAACCTGTATCAGGCTCGGTAGTTGTCAAGGCTGCTGACAGTGAAGAAATAGCTGCAATTTTAAAATTTGCAAATCAAGAAAAAATTAATGTTATTGCTAGAGGTGCAGGAACTGCACTGGCAGCTAATACTATTCCTGATCAGGAAAGTATAATTTTATCATTAGAAAGACTGGATAAAATTATAGAAATTGACGAAGAAAATATGCTTTTAAAAGCAGAAGCAGCAGTTACTCTGGGAGATATTATAGAAGAGTTAAAAAGTAATGATCATCTATATTTCCCCCTGCATCCTGGTGATGAAGGAGCCCAGGCTGGAGGAATGGTTGCTATGAATGCCGGTGGAGTTAGAGCCGTAAAACATGGAATTATGCGAAATCAGATTCTCGGCATGAAAGTAGTACTTCCGACAGGTGAGATTGTTCATTATGGGGGCAGTAAGGGAAAACTTCTTAAAAATAATGCAGGTTATGATTTAATGCAGCTGCTGATTGGTAGTGAAGGTACTTTAGGTGTCATAACTGAAGTTAGTTTAAAATTATACCCAGAGCCAAAAGCTAATGGAACTTTGATTGTGGCCTTTAATGATCGGAGAGATGCCTTTGCAGCGGTACCAGCTATTTTAAAAAGAGGTATTATTCCAATGGCTTTAGAATATGTGGAAAAAGATGAAATTAACATGGCTGCAGATGATATAGGTAAAAAGTGGCCTGCTGAAAATGGTGAATATTTTTTAATAATTATGCTTTCAGAAGCTAAAGAAGATGACTTATTTGAAATTGGAGCTCAGCTTGATGAAATAACAGCTGAATTTAATGCTGTTGATATGTTGATAGCGCAGAGTATTAGTGAACGCAAGAATATTTTGGATATTAGAAGTCATATTTTACCTGCTATTACAGATAAAATTGTAGATAGTCCTGATGTAACTGTTCCTCGTGGTAGTCTCTTAGAATATTTAGATAAATTAAATGAAATTGAAGCAAAGTACAATACTAAATGTCCGGTTATAGCTCATGCTGGGGATGGTAATTTACATGTTCTAATTTTAAAAGAAAATGGAAACATGCCTTCATATTTTACTGAAATAAAAGAAGATATCTATCAGAGTGCTGTTGATATTGGAGGAACAATAACTGGAGAACACGGTATTGGAAAGCTGAGACAGAAGTATCTTTCAATGATGTATTCCAAAAGAGAATTAGAAATTATGAAACAGATAAAAAATGCATTTGATCTAAATAATATACTTAATGCCGGCAGAAGTATTTAAAAAGTGTTTAAATTCAACTAAGGGATAATCAACTAATTGGAGGTTGTTATTATGATTAAAAAACAAATTAATCTTATGAAAAATGGTGAAGGCTTTATCGCAGCACTGGATCAGAGTGGTGGTAGTACACCAGGAGCTTTAGAAGATTACGGTATAACAGAAGCTGAATATGAGACAGAAGAAGAGATGTTCGATCTTATTCATGCTATGAGAACAAGAGTTATTACAAGTCCTTCTTTTAGTTCTAAAAACATTTTAGGTGCAATATTATTTAAACATACAATGAATAATAAAATGGAAGGCAAATATACTGCTGATTATCTCTGGGAAGAAAAAGGTGTTTTGCCAATACTCAAAGTTGACCAGGGGACAGAAAATAAAAAAAATGGCGTTCAGCTGATGAAGCCGATGACTAAGCTTGATGATCTGCTTGAAGAAGCAGGAAAATATAATATTTTTGGAACTAAAATGAGGTCTATTATTCACAGTGCTAATCCGAAGGGGATTAAAGAGATTGCTGCTCAACAGTTTGAATATGGTAAAAAGATCTATGAAGCAGGATTTATACCTATCTTAGAACCAGAAGTTAATATTAAAAGTGATGATAAACTTAAATCTGAAAAAATATTAAAAGAAGAGATTATAAAGCAGCTGCAGGACTTGGATGATGAAAAATATATCTTTAAACTTTCAATTCCAAGTGAGGCAAACTTTTACAAAGAAATTATTGAACATCCAAATGTAGTTAGAGTAGTTGCTTTATCTGGAGGTTATAGTCAGGAAGCTGCTGTCAACAAGCTTTCAGAAAATCATAATATGATTGCAAGTTTCTCGAGGGCACTACTGCAGAAATTACATGTTGATCAATCCGACGAAGAATTTGATAAGGTACTAAAAGATGCAGTAGTTAAAATTTATAAAGCGTCAATAACTTAATCTAATATAGAAACAGTAATAATTTCAAAATAAAAAAATAAAATTGTTCAGAAAAATAAATAAAAATATGATGAGGCCGGTTTTTACCGGTCTTTTTCCCATTTAAAAACAAGGAAAAAGATAGTTGATCAAGAAGAATAAATAATAATGGACTATTAATTTTAAAAAATTAATATTAAGGGGATAAAAATGGAAATAAAAAAAATAGGTAAAGTTAAAAGCAAATATAAAAAGCCAGTTGGTCCTGAGGAGATGAAAAAAAGTAAAAGTATTATTGAAATTGAAACAGAATACATAGCTGGACTTGATCAAATAGAGGATTATAAATATCTGCAGATAGTTTTTTATTTTCATAAATCAGAAGGTTATGATTTAATAGGCAAAAGAAGAAAAGGTCCTGCAAGAGGCTTATTTACTTCCAGGAGTCCCCGCAGGCCAAGTCCAATTGGAATAACTACAGTAGAATTATTAAAAAGAGAAGGAGCCAAACTTTATGTATATGGACTTGATGCTATTGATGGCACTCCTGTTATCGACATCAAACCATATAGCTCTTTTATGGATCAGCCTACTGGCAGGAGATAGCATTTGAGATAATTGAAAATGTAAGGAGATGGTCAGTTTGGGATATGTTGACTTACACTGTGATAGCTTACTCAGAATCTTTAATAATTATGATCAAGAAAACTTATATGAAAATAAAAATCTTAGTGTTGATTTTAAAGGTCTTAAAAAGGGCGGCGCTTTAGCTCAATTCTTTGCTGTTTTTCTACCTGATCAGGAGACACTAAATGAGATTAATTTATCAGGGATAGATGATGATTTGTATATCAAAAAGCTAGTTAAAATATTAAAAAAAGAAGTTAAAGCAAATAATGAAATTATTGAAATGGCCTATAATTATCAGGATATATTAAATAATCAAAAAGAAAATAAGATATCAGCCCTATTAACAATTGAAGATGGCAGAAGTGTTAATGCTGACCTCGGAAAGATTAAAAAATATTATGAAGATGGAGTCAGGCTGATAACTCTGCTCTGGAATCATGAAAACTGTTTTGGCTATCCAAATTCCAGTGATCAAAAACTCATGAATCAAGGTCTCAAAAAATTCGGGATTGAAGCAGTTAAATATATGAATCAAATTGGAATGATTATAGATGTTTCACATCTTTCAGATGGAGGATTTTATGATGTGGCTGAACACAGTCAAAAACCATTTATAGCTTCTCATTCTAATTCACGCAATCTGGCAGCTCATCCCAGAAATCTTAAAGATGATATGATTAAAAAGATAGCAGAAAAAGGTGGGGTGATTGGTTTGAATTTTGCGCCTCAATTTTTAAATGAAAATCCTTCAAATCTGGACAGTAGAATAGAAGAAATGGTAGAACATTTAAATTATATAAAAAATGTGGGCGGTAAATCGGTGCTGGCCCTAGGTAGTGACTTGGATGGCATCCATGGTAATTTAGAAATAGACAGCAGCAGAAAGATGCCGCTTTTATTTAAAGCTCTAAAAAAGAATGGCTGGAGTGATGATTTAATTGAAAAATTTAAAGCGAAAAATGCTCTGCGAATAATAAAAGATGTTTTGAAATAAGGAGATTATTAGCTTAATTGGAAGGGGTATTTAATTGTGATGAAAACTGAAAAATCAAAGGCTAAATTTGCAGCAGGGAATGGTTATAATCCCTGGTATAACTTAGCTTTAGAAGAATATTTATTAAATAATTTAGAAGAAAATGAAATAATACTTTATCTCTGGCAAAATGATAATACGGTTGTAATTGGCCGTAATCAAAATGCCTGGCAGGAATGCAGAGTTGGGGATTTAGAGGCTAATGGAGGTAAATTAGCCCGGCGTCTCTCAGGTGGAGGAGCAGTTTTTCATGATAAAGGTAATTTAAACTATACGCTGCTGATGCCGAGAAAAAAATATAATTTAAAGGAAAATCTTAAGGTGATTTTAAAAGCTCTGCAGGACTTGGGTGTTGAAGCTGAGTTTTCTGGACGTAATGATATAATCTGTGGTGATAAAAAAATATCCGGTAATGCATATTACCTTGGCACTAAAGCTGCCTATATTCATGGTACAGTTTTAGTAGATAGTGATCTTGAAAAATTGGTTTCTTATTTAAAAGTATCAGATGCTAAAATAAAATCTAAGGGAATTGATTCAGTCAAAGCAAGAGTTATGAATCTAAGTGAGATCGATGATAAATTAACTGTAGCAAAAATAAAAGACAGTATAAAAACTAATTTTGCTGAAATATATAATCAGGGCCAGCCGCTGGAGGAAATCAAAATAAATGACAGCAAAAATGAAAAATTAAAAAAACTATATGATAAATATTCCTCCTGGGACTGGCTTTATGGTAAAAGCCCAGACTTTGATATTTCCTTAAAGAATCGTTTTCAGTGGGGAGAGCTAGAATTAAATCTCGAATTATCTTCAGGGACAGTAGCAAAAGCAGTCTTATATTCTGATGCCATGTATAGTGATTTAATTCCAAAAATAGCAGATGCTTTAACAGGTCAGCCCTTTGAATTGGAAAAAATATTAACAGCAGCCAAAACAGCTCTGGCAAATTATAACTGGCCTGAGGCAAAAGAAGCTAAAAAAATAAAGGCTGAATTTTTAAACTGGCTGGAAAATGAATTAAAAACAATAATTTATTAAAAAAATTATCTCAACTCAGTTAATCAACTGCAAAAAGGAAGTGGTTTTTTGATTATTGGTATTGATGTTGGTGGAACTCACACGGATGGAGTTTTAGTTAAAAAAGATAACTCTAATTATCAGATTGAATCAACAGCTAAAGTAAAAACCAAACATAAAAATTTGAAGTCTTCAATTCTTGAAGTTTTAGATGAACTTATATCAGATATTGATAATAAAAAGATTGAAAGATTGGTTTTAAGCACAACTTTGGTTACAAATATCATCTATGAAGAAAAATATAAACCGGTTGGATTAATTTTAATACCAGGGCCAGGTCTGAGCCATAAACACCTCAAATACGGGGAGGAAAATATAATTTTAGATGGTTATATTGACCATCGAGGTCAAGAAGTTAAGTCAGTTTCAACTCAAAAAATTAAAGAGGGACTTAAGCGATTGCAGGCAGAGGGTATAGAAAATGTGGCTGTAGTTGGTAAATTTTCTGTCCGCAATCCGGCTCAGGAAGAAAAAGTAAAAGAAATAATTAGCCAGGGAGATTACAACTTTAATAATATAACTTTAGGTCATCAATTATCCGGAAATTTAAATTATCACCGCCGAATAATCGCTGCCTATTACAATACGGCAGTAAGCAGTGTTCACCAGAACTTTATTAATTCTATAGAAGCTTCTCTGCAGGCAAGGGAGATAAAAGCTGATCTATATTTACTTAAATGTGATGGGGGGACTGTTGATTTAGAAAACTCACGCGAAATTCCAATTAAAACAGTTAACTCTGGTCCTGCTGCCAGTATTATGGGAACTATGGTTTTAAATCAAAGTTCTCAAACAGGAATTGCTTTAGATATTGGAGGAACTACAACAGATTTTGGTCTTTTTATCAAGGGAGAAACTGCTTTTAAGCCAAAGGGGATTGAAATTGATAAGCATCCTACTCTAATTAGAGGGCTTTACAGTCATTCAATTGCTCTCGGAGGAGATAGTGAAGTCCAGGTTGAAGCTGGTAAAATAAAAGTTGGTCCTGAACGCAGAGGTCCAGCAGCGGCTTTAGGGGGACCGGCTCCAACTCCAACTGATGCACTTTTAGTCTTAGATCAGATTAAAGAAAATGAGGCAAAGCAGCTTGAGTTTGATCTAAAAAAAGCTGAAAATAAACTCTTAGCTTTGAAAAAAGAACTCGATCTAAATTTTTATTCAGATTATCTGCAGGGGGATGAATCTGAGCTGTGTCTGACTGCTCTGGCACAAATAATTATCGATCAAATAGCAGCAAAAATTGAAAAAACTATTGCTCAGATTTTAAAAACAATTAAAAACCAGCCTGTTTACACAATTAATGAATTATTAAAATCACCTGAAATAGAACCGGAATACATAATTGGGATTGGTGGTCCGGCTGCTTCTTTAACTGAGTTTTTGGCTGCTCAGCTGAACTTAAAAGCTGTAGTTCCCAAACATTCCAAAGTAGCTAATGCACTGGGAGCAGCTTTTGCCCATCCAACTATTGAAACAACAGTTAGAGCTGATACTGCCCGTGGTTGGTTGGATATAGTTGAAGCTGGAATTCACCGCCAGCTAAAAGATCGAAATTTTGACCTTCAAGATGCGGAAAGGCTGGCTCAAGAATGGACCTTAAAAAGATTTAAAGAAGAAAAATATCCTGTTGAAATTATCAGCAGAGAAAGTTTTAATGTAATTCGAAATCGAAGAAATAAAGGACAGATAATAGAAGTTAAAGCACAGATTAAACCAGGACTGATTGCTGATTTAAAAGGAGGTAAACTAGTAATATGAGGAATCCAAAAAAATTAAAAGCTAAAAATAAAGTTGGACTAATTTTCTTCCCTGCCTTTGACTGGGAAATCTCTCCAACCCATCCGGAAAGAAAAGAAAGACTGCTTTATACCAGAGACCAGGTTTTTGAAGAAGGTTTGCTTGATATTGAAGGGATTGTAGAATATAATCCTGAAATAGCTACCAATCAAGAAATACAGAGGGCCAATATCTGTGTTCCAGATGTTGATAGTGTGGCCTCTGAACCTCATAAAATTTCAGCTGGCGGAGCAATTAAAGCGGCTGATTTAGTTTTAGAGAAAAAAGTAGATAAAGCTTTTGCCCTGGTTCGACCTCCAGGACACCATGCTCATCGGGTGGTTCATGGAGCACGAGGCTTTTGTAATATCAATAATGAGGCAATTATGGTAGAATCAATTCGCAATAAGTATCCCAATAAAAAGATTGCTTTTGTTGATACTGATGCTCACCATGCTGATGGTACTCAAGAAATTTTTTATCATGATCCCAATGTACTTCATATTTCTCTGCACCAGGATGGGAGGACTCTTTTTCCTGGTACTGGTTTTGTTGACGAGCTGGGTGGTCCAACTGCTTATGCTAAAACTTTAAACATTCCACTACCACCAGGATGCTCTGATCAGGGACTGCTTTATGTTTTAAATGAATTTGTTTTACCTGTTTTAAATGATTTTCAGCCTGATTTAATTATTAATGCAGCTGGACAGGATAATCATTATTCTGATCCATTAACAAATATGAATATTTCAGCCAAAGGTTATGCAAAAATGAATGATCTTTTAGATCCTGATCTGGCTGTGCTTCAGGGAGGATATTCAATAGAAAGTGCTCTCCCATATATTAATGTTGGTTTAATTTTGGCGATGGCGGGTTTAGATTACAGTTCAGTAGAAGAGCCTGATTATGAGCCAGAACTTTTAAAAGAAGATCAGAGCCTAATGGCAGAAATTAAAGAGACGGTGGCTCAATTAAAAAAGATCTGGGAAAATAGAAACAGTAGAGATCTTAAAGAAGTCTATGGAGATTTCTCCAAATTTTACAGCAGAGATAAAAGTATATTTTATGATACAGCTGGAATCAATGAAAATCAGACCGAAAAAGTTAAAGTCTGTGATCAATGTCAGGGTTATTTGATAATTAATTCTAAAGCTGGAAGAAGTCGTTTTAGCAGCAATCAGATTAGGGCAGTTTCTATTCCAAAACTGGTTTGTGATCAATGTTATCAGGAAGCTAGAGCTAAATTTGAAGAATTAAAAAAAGAAGATGAACATGTTTATCTACAGGATTTAAAAGCAGATGAATATCTAAATAATTAAATGCACGCGGTGATTTGATAAAAAAAGAAAAAATTGACATTACAAATATTTTATAATATAATTGAATTGTGAAAAAAAGTAATGTATAATAAGTTGTGTAAATAAAATTATGATAATTTTTTTAAATAAAAAGAGGAATCCTTCTTTGAGTGGTTGAATATATTTATTGACAAAATAAAAAACACAACCACAAGG
>Ga0182235_100108_pt1 | contig 28465 bp, 28 predicted proteins | sample hydfratesGB_TM_B_FD_132460 | JGI IMG/M metagenome (GOLD analysis project Ga0182235, IMG submission 132460) | Subsurface microbial communities from deep shales in Ohio, USA - hydraulic fracturing test GB_TM_B | ecosystem: Environmental > Aquatic > Deep subsurface > Shale gas/oil reservoir >... | reverse complement strand
GAAATTCATGGAGCAAATACTTATTTAATACAGCAATTTTTCTCCCCTCATTCTAACAGAAGAATAGATAAATGGGGTGGGAATACATTCAAAAGATTGAAATTTCCTCTAAAAGTTGTTGACTCAGTTATACAAGCAAAAAATGATATGAAAAAAGATGACTTTATAATTGGGTATAGATTCTCACCAGAAGAAAGAGAAAATCCCGGCATAACATTAGAAGATACAAAAATATTGGTGGATAAATTATGTGAAAAAGATTTGGACTATTTGCATATTTCTTTGGGAAAATACAACCAAACATCTATAAGAGAAGAAAATAACAAAATCACTGGAAAAGAAATTTTGAAAGTAATAAATGGTAGAGTTCCTCTAATTGGGGTAGGCTCGATATTTTCTGAAGAAGATTTAGAAAAAGCAGAAGAAATTGGTTATGATCTGATTGCAATAGGAAGAGGTTTATTGATAGAACCAAAAGTAATAACAACTTTAAAAAATGAAAAAGAAATTCAAAAAATAATAGATAAAAATAATACAACTTTACCAGATAATCTATTAGAAAAAATAACAAAACACCAAAAATCATATGGCATAACAATAAAATAAAAGAGCAAATGCTCTTTTATTTTATACCAAAGAATTAAAAAATAGCCAGAGTTTTTGATCTTTCTTTATATAAGTTGTAATTGATGAAAACATTAAATTACAAATTATTACTATAATCGTTGTTCTGTATTTTCAGTTTTATAACATTAGGTAAAGATTAAAAGAATAAAAGATAATTTTTTTATTACTTGATTTATTTTTAAAAGGTGAATTAAAATGGATAATTTTTTTAAATTTGCATTAATAGGTATTATAATTGCTTTTGTTATGAATCTGAGTCCCAAACAAGTGGAATTAAAACCTTCTGAAATTAACCAATGGTTTAATATTGCAGAAAAATATGATGGGGTTAAGTATGAATATGGTGGAGATTCTTTTGAAGGTATAGATTGTTCTGGCTATATCATTAAAATGTATAATTCCATTGGAAGTTATATTTTTAAATATAAAAATGGTTATGCATTAGATGTGTCTTCACAAGCATTATACGAATATAATACAAAACATATAGAATTTGGTGATCTCAAAAAAGGTGATCTTATTTTTTATGATGTTGATAATAATTCAAAAATAGATCATGTGATGCTTTACGATAGAGCTGATGCTGAGGGAAATATATGGGTATGGGATGCAGCTTACAAAATAGATGAAAAATTAATCAATAAAGTATCGCATAGAAAAGCAACAGAGATTTTTAGAAAAAATCCAAAATATGGGAGACCTCTAAAATTAAAGTTAGCAAATGATATTTTTGACTTATTAAAATAACTTAAACAATCAAGAAGCCTTAAAAGGCTTTTTTTTAATTAAAAAAGAACCTCTAATAAAAGAGGTTCTGTGAAACTATACATTAATTAAATTTTGATTTAAAAAATCAGTTATGTTTTTTGAAGTGATTCTATAAGTATTTCCGATTTTAGAAGCAGGCATTTTACCTTCTCTAATATATTTTCTAACAGTATCAGAATTAACTTTAAGTATTTTTGCCACTTCATCGGGGGTAAATACTTTCAAGTTATCATTTTGATCTAAAAAATCAACATCAATAGAGTTAGGTATATAACCATAAGTTTTTTTAAAATCAAGAATTTCAATTCCAATGACGTTATCATTTTCATCTAAATCGGCATTATAGTTAATATTGTTGTTTATTTCAATAGTTTTTAAGACTTTTGTTTTTTCGTTTTTATTTAAATAAATATATGCAGAATCACTTTTTTTATCATAAGTCATTTTCATTTTTCTAACCTCCTTTTTATCAATTTATCTATATTAAGTGACAAACTGGAAATTAACCCAGTGTCGCTGTAATAATAACTTCGCGGTCATTCTCTACCACGTAAATAACTCTTACTTTTTTAGAAGAAAAAGCTTTAATTGCAATTTGTTTTTCTGGTTTACCTGATTTAGTGCTATCAGGATTTTTTAATGTTTCTAAAGCTTCTTCTTCAGATATTCCTCTTTGTGTCATACGTTGTTTAGCGGTTCAGTAAATATGGCATCTATCAGAACCACCCCCCTATATACATATCATATCATTATATATTATTTATCAATGTTTTATAAGATTTTATATAATTATATTACGTTTTGTATTACTATGTATTTTTAAGTTAAATTTAAAAAAAACAGATACTAAATTAATAGTATCTGTTTTAATGGAGGCAACGAAGGGATTTGAACCCCCGAATAGCGATTTTGCAGACCGCCGCCTTAGGCCCCTTGGCTACGTTGCCATATTTGCAAAGCAATTATAACACAGATATATATTAAAATCAAGAAAATTCTTTTTAAACGTTGTGTTTATCTAATTTGTGATTTGTTTCTTATAATACATGAATATATTCAATATTGCTATAAAGTACATGAATAAATACATGCTATTTGTTGGTAATTCAAAATTATTTATAAAATATAATATGTTAAAAACGAACATGGATAAAACTGTGATGGTTGCAGATAGCATGTATTTTGATTTTATAGAAAACAACATACCTATTCCTGAAGTAATAAGAAGTAATTTATAAAATATACTGTAATTTGTGATTTCTAAAAATCCAACTAAATTAAAAAGGGCAATAATTACAATAAAAATCCCAAAGGAAAATGAAATATATCTTATAATTTTTTCAAACATATTATTCCCCCTATATATTAAAAAAGAGAGTCCTTAGTTAGGAACTCTCTATTATTCTATTATGGCGGGGACGACGAGGTTCGAACTCGCGGCCACCGGTGTGACAGACCGGCATGATAACCAGCTTCACCACGTCCCCATGTACGAGATATATTCTATCAGAAATAAAAGAAAATGTCCACTTGTTAATGTTTCAATTTTGTTTCTATTTTTATATTTTTCATTTTTTAAATATTTTGAAAACAAAAAATAAAAGCAAAAGGGTATAGAAGTTTGTTTATGTACTTTAATTATAGTATTATATTAATGATTATTCAAAATGGGGGCGAATGTTTTGGTTATTACGGGTTTAGTTATGGGAATTATATTTGGCTCTTTACTTCATTTTGGCAAGATAAGGTTTAATTTAGCTTTTAGAAATCTTTTCTTTTTTAGTGATCCACATATTTTTAAAATGTTGATTTTGATAGTTACTTTAGAAGCTATTTATTTTCATGCTTTTGCTTATTTTGGGTTGTTAAACCTAAATCCTATACCCCTTAATTGGGTTTCTAATCCACTTGGTGGTATTTTAACTGGAATCGGTGTTGCAATAGCTGGTGGATGTGCAGGGATTACAAGCAGAAGTGGAGAAGGTATCACAACAGCCATGGTTACTTTGGCATCTTATGTAATTACTATATTTTTGGTTTCTAATTCATTTATTATTGATTTTTTTTCAAAGTTTGAAATAAGAGTGGATAACATAAATGAGTTGTTCGTTGAATCGTCTGGGCCTTCTTTGTATAGTATTTTAGGGATTTCACCTTGGGGAATTCTTTTTATTGCTGTTATTATTAGTTTTACTTATATTTTTCTATCTGGAGAAAGTAAAAGAAAAGGAGAGCATAGCTGGAAAATAATTGCAAATATAACGGCTTTATCTGGAGTCATCGCTTATATATTGTCACATTACAATGGAAGAGATTATGGATATGCAATAACTGCTGGATGGAAAAATATTATTAACTGGATTTTTGGTATAGAACCGATAGGATGGGTAGGATACGAAGTATTAGGCATTGTTTTAGGGGCGTTTTTAATTTCAAGATCTAATAATAAGTTCAGGTTTGTAGTTCCAAAAAACAAGAAAATATATATAAAGTTTATTTTTGCTGGTTTTTTGATTGGTTTTGGGTCAACTATAGCAAAAGGATGCACTACAGGCCATTTTTTAACAGGACTACCTCAGTTTTCTATCAGTTCAATAATAACTTTATCTTTTTTATTGGCAGCTAACTACTTGACTAATAGATATATTTTAAGAGGTCACATAAAAAAAATAAAAAACTGATGATACTTTTGTATCATCAGTTTAATTCATAATATTTGAAATTTTTATCTTGATTTTGAACTAAATCTTCAAAAATAATTTTAGTATTTTTATCGCAACTAAAGATAAATATTTGATGGTCTTTTGAATATTCAATCAATGTTTCTATTGTTTTTCTCTTTCTTTTTTCATCAAATTTTACAAGTACATCGTCTAATATTATTGGAATATTTTCAGATTTTTGATTATATTCTTGGATAAATGCCAATCTTGTAGCGAGATAAACTTGATCAAGAGTTCCATCACTCCATTTAGAAGAATCCAAATAATCATTTTTATTCATTAGAATTATTTCGTTATCGTCATTGTATCTCAAAGAGTATTTTCCCAAAGTTATTTTTTCTATGTATTTACTGGCGTTATCAAAGATTTTTTGACGATTTTTCTTATAAAATTCAATAGTTTTGTTTAGATTGTTTATTGTAATTACATTTTTTGCCCACTGCTTTGTCAACTCTTTTATTTCAGTAATCAAGTTCTCTCTTTTTTGTAGCGTTTCAGAGTAGACTTCTATTGATTCAATATTTTTCTTTTCGTTTCTTAGTTCCCCAATGGTTTTCATTAGTTCATCTTGTTCTTTTTCGAGGGAGTCAATGTTTTCTTTAATGTCCGATATATTATCTTCTATTGCCTTTATATCTTTTTCGTTCAATATATTTATAACGTCTTCTTTTTCAGAATAACTGTTTAAAAGAGAGTTCATACTAATTTGATTTTTTTCTTTTTCTTCTTTTAAAGAGTTCAATTTCAACTTTGCCTCATACATTTTGAAGAACTCGTCTTCATTAGTTACACCAGCTGTTTTAAAAAGAGATTTTATTTCTTCGTTAATATTTTTGGTTTCTTCTTCTTTGATCTCAATTGATTCTTCAATTTTTTTGATTTTTTGTTGTAGGTCTTCTTTTTTATATGAATTTTCAATACTTTTTTGTAGTTTCTCAAAAACAGTCTCTATATTTTCAGCAGAAATATCCTTTTCTATGTTATTTTTTAATATGTTTAGCTTTTCCTCATAATCATTTATTATAGATAAGATTTTTTCTTTTTCCGTCTTTATTTGGTTGTAAGTTCTTAGAATATTTTTTGCACTTGAAATTATGCTTATAAAGGTTTCAAAAGTATCTGGTGTATAATTTTTTTCATAATTTTTCTCTGTTATCCAGTCTTGCCATTCTTTTTCTTGAGATTCTTTTTCTGTTTCAAAGGTAACTTTTTGCTCTTCTAATTTTTTGATTTGTTTTTCTGAATATTCTTTTTGTTCGGTATAGTACTTTTTAAGATCCAAAAGATTTTGAAATTTTTCGTAAGATTCATTTTGCTCTTCGGCCTTTTGTCTGTATAAATCAAGTTGATCTTCTGTTATAGTTGCTGGTAGACTGCCTTCTTCAATGGTTTCTATTTTTTCTTTACCTAATTCTTCCAAATAAGAGTTGATATCTTTTATTTTTGAATAAAGAGAATCTATTTTGTTATTTTTCTCGTCTATTTCTTTTTTCAAATCTGATTTTTGTTTGGTAAGTGTTCTTTTAGTGTTTGAATTTGTGATAAGCATTATTACAGAAACAGTTGTTAAAATCAAAGGATAGATTATATCAAGATAGAAAAAACCTGCGACACCTCCAAACAACATTAACAAAGAAATTATTAAAAAGGTCCTTTCTGCAAAAAATGAATGGATGTTTTCAGCTTTTTGAGTTTTTATTTCTATTTCTTTGTTTATATCTTGAATCGTCTCTTGAAGATCGTCTTTTTGATTTATTTTTATGTTTATTTTTTCAAATATTTTCTGAAGTTTGAAAATTGATGATTTTGTCTTTTTGATTTGTTCAATATTTTTGCTGTCTTCAGGAATTTGGTCAATTTGGTCTTCTATATTTTTTATTTTATCTTCGAATTCGGGTAGTTTTTCTTTTTCAATTTTTATTGAGTTATCCAAAGATATTATTTCAGATGATAGCGTTTTGAGTTTATCTGCTTTTCTGTTTGCAATGTTTCTTGCATCTGCTGTTATGACAGTTTTTCCCAATTTGTCTGTTGTCCATTCGGGTCCTATAATTGAAAGCTTTTCTTCTAATTCTGCATTTAAGTTTATTATTCTATCGTTTTTGTTGGATAATTCGATCTTTTTATCGAAATAGTTGTCCTTTTCTTTGTTTAATTTTTCTATTAATCCTTTATTTTCTAATAATTTTTCATCTATTTTTAAGTTGTTTAATGTGTCTTGAAAATTCTTTTTTTCATTTTTTAACTCGTTCAAATTAGAATTATGTTCAATTTTTTGATTTAACAAATTTTCATATCTTTCTTTTCCGTTTGATGGAAAATTATTTGCATATGAGTAATTTTCGATTTCTTTATCTAATTCTTTTACCTTTGAGTAAAATTCAAATGTATCTTTGGCAAACTCATATTTTTTTAGGTTTTTGATGAGTTTGTCTATATTGCTTTTATTGTTTAATATTCCTTCATTTTTTTTATGAATATGTTTTACTATGAGATCATAGCTTTCAAGCTTTTTGTTCATTTCTTTTATTTGAGCTTCGAGCTCGTTAATTTCCTGTATTTTTAATGGTATTTCTTGTGTGCTTCCGTAAGGTTTTATAAGGTTTTCATTCTCTTTTTGTATTTTTTTTACAACATCATTTAAATTCAAGTTACCCAGTCCCGTACCTGCAGAAAAGATAAGGTTGTTTATATTTTCAGAATTTATGTTTAACTTTTCAAGTTCTTCAAGAGTAAGAGAAAATATGTTTTCAAAAGTATTTATGTCTATTGAATTTAAAAAGTATACGTTGGGAGAGTAATTGATTTGTTCTCCTTCTGTTGAATGAATATCTATATTGTTTTCGTTTCTGTTGAATTTGTATTCTTTATTGTTTTTTTCTATAGATAGATAACCTTTCATTTTATCATAATTTGAAAATCTTTTTCCAACCCTTCCAAAATACATAAAATTGAGAAAGTTTCTTATGCTGGTTTTACCAGTCTCGTTTTCACCATAAATAAAGTTTATCCCCGAACTGAACTTATTTAATTCAAGGTTTTTGATTTTTCCAAAACTATCTATTTTTAGATCTTTAATTTTCATATTTTTCACCTCTTAGATAGTCAATTCCATCGATCATACTGTTTTCCAGTATCTCTTTTTTTTCTTCTTCGGAAAACATTTTAATATATTTTTTCAATCTTGGATATGAGTTATCTGTAGACAATAAATCTTCAAAGTTTTCTTCAGAATTTACGTAATTATCTATAAACTTTGAAATAAAGTCGTTTTCTCTTTTTAGTTCTTCTAATTCTATTTCTGGTTTGGTGTTGTTTTTAATACTTTCAATCCAAACAAAATTTTCTTCCTCTATTTCAGCCTCTCTGAATTTCATAAGTATATCGTTTAAGTTATCTTCTGTAAGATCATTGTGTAAGGCGGTATGTCCTGTCAAAACTATTCTCAAAATTTTTGGGATTTCATTTTTTATTTTGTTTATTTCTTTTGATAAATTATTTAAAAGTAGATCAAGTGTATCTATTCCTTCAGTATTTATAGGAAGTACTTCCCATTCTAAAACACTTGATTTTTTGAATTCAATTTCTGTATTTTTATTGTACACTTTTACAAGATAATAACCTTTTACCCCGTTTTCATTTATGGAAAGTCCTTGTGTTGTTCCTGGGTAAACAATATATGGGTTTTCTTTTAAAATAGTATTTTTATGATAATGGCCTAAAGCCCAATAGTCAAAGTTTTTATAAATTAAATCATTAACAGAAGCAGGAGCATAATTATCCAGTCCCTTTATTCCTCCTACATTTGAGTGAAGAATAGCTATATTAAAAAAATCTTCTTTTTTTACCTCAAATTTTAACGAAAGGTTTTCTTGAACATCTGATCTGGCATATGATATTCCAGATATTTTAGCTAAAGTTTCATTCCCTTTTTTAAATTCGTAAGTTTCGATTTTATCAGGTGGAAATGTATAAACATTTTTAGGAAATTCAATGTTTCTCTTCCATTCTTCTATTGGGTCATGATTTCCATGAATCATATATACGTTGATCCCGTGATTATTTAATTTTTCGAACTGTTCTTTTAAAAACAGTTGTGCTTTCAATTTGTGAGATATTGTATCGAATACATCACCAGAAATAACCATAAAATCAATGTTGAACTTAATTGCATCTCTCACTATATTTTTAAAAGATTCATAAGAAGAGTTTAGTATATAGTCAAAGACTTTTTGATCTATTTGTTCTCTGTGTGAAAAATTTCTTCCCAAATGTAAGTCGGAGCAATGAATGAAAGTAAAATTATTGTCTTTCAATGGTTTCCCCCCCATTAATCTTTAAGAACTAATTTAACAAAACTATCTACAAGTTTTTCATCAAACTGTATACCTTTATTATTAATTAATTCTTTTATAGCTTGTTCCTTTGTAAATGCTTTTTTATAACTTCTTTCACTTGTCATAGCATCAAATGAATCACAAATGGAAATTATCCTTGATTCTAAGGGAATTTCTTTTCCTTTTAGTCCTTCTGGATAACCTTTTCCATCAATTCTTTCGTGATGGTATTTAATATATTCAGCAATGTCTTCCATGTTATCTATACTTTTCAAAACATCATATGCATATATGGGATGCTTTTTTATTTCTGAAAATTCTTCTGGAGTGAGCCTTGATGGTTTGTTTAAAATACTGGAAGGTATTACAATTTTTCCCATGTCGTGTATAAGCGCCGCCCAATAAATTTGAAGCTGTCTGTCTCTTTCTAAACCAAGCTTTTGTGAAAATTCTAAAGCTAATTTAGAAACATTATTTGAGTGACCTTTTGTATAGTTATCATGAATTTCAACAAGATTTATTATGGCTCTAATCATGCTTTCTTTGTGCTTACTTTCTAAATTTTGATATTCAGAAAGGATTAGATATGAAGTAATTATGTCTGAGAAAAACTTTGAGAACCTTATGGATTCTTGAGAGAATTCCTTATTGGAAAATTTATCTATATCTAAATTCATGCTTCCATAGACTTTGCCGTTTGCATTGAAAGGAATAATTAATGTACTTTTTATAGGTTTAGAAGCTTGAATGAACAAATCTGCAGAATATTTAGGAATAGATTGTTTATCATATTCAATAATATCATCCAATATTTTAATATCTTTTGCTTCTACGAAAAGACCGTTGCGCAAATCTATTTTTTGCAATATTTCGAGATTATGACCTCTTGCGTCAATAAAATGTCTTTGTCCATCTTTTAATATGCTTAATGAGCCATAATCAGCTTCTGGTATGAAATCAAATATATTGTCAAACAGATGTTTTAAAAATTCTTCAAGGTTCTCGTATTCTTTTGATTCTATGGTTATTTTTATAATCCTATTTATTTTTTTGATCAATAATTCGTTGTTTTCATATAGCTCTTCTAACTCTGCATTTGAATTTTCTTGTTGGATTACGGAATTTCTAATTTTTTTTGCCATGATCAAAAATTCGCTTTTAATTTGGTCTATTTCCTGTATTTTAGAATCGCTAATTTTTTCCAGATCCAAGGTGCAATCATTTTCTGTAAATTCCTTCATCATATTTGCAGTATCTTTTATAGGTTTTATTATTTTATCTGTCTCTTTTACTATAAATTTTCTCATGAAGAAAAATATAAAAATTGGGACAAATAATAACAGTATTAACAATGAAAAAAATATATTTCTGGAATTTGCATAATCTAAATTTAGCGTCACATATCTATAACCGTAATCCGATTGAAGTTTATAAAAAGCTTTAGACTTATAAAATCCAGTATCAATATAATGTATTTCTCCCTCTGGAATTGTTTGTAAATATTCTTTATACTTAACTTCTAAATTTTTATTTTCTAAAAAACTTTCAAAGTAAGGAGAATAAATTTCTATATTTTTTATTGTTTCACTTTCTTTTACAAAATCTAACAGAGGGCTGAATATAATGGTATTAAAATCATTATGAAAGTCCACACCAAACTCAAGATAATAATCTTCTGAAAGTTTTTTATATATATATAACCAAGGGAAATTAGTTCCATTTTCGTTAGTGGTGGATTGAACAAAAATTTGTCCTGGGTTTAAAGGTTTAAGGTTGTTCCATAGAACAGTTATTTCAGATAAATTTAAACCTAAATCATCTTCATAAGAAGTTTTTTCTATTATACCTTTTTCATTTATAAGAAAAAAATGGGTGTTTTTGATTAAGTGCTTATATTTAGTGTTGTTATGTATCCTATCTATAGCATTCTCTATTTTTTCTTCGTTGAAAGAATTAATGTTTTCCAGTTCTTCTTTCATTAGTGAAGTCAGGTTGTTTTCCATTTCATTCAATTGAAGATCGTAATTTATCATAGTCTTTTTGATGACAAAATTTAACTGCTCATCGGTTGCAGTTCTAATTTGTTTATTTATAAACAAAAACAGCATAAAAATTAATACGAATGCTGTTGTTAGAATTATTATTGAGTAAATGTTTATTCTTTTTAATATGAAGTTTTTGAAAGGTATCTTATCCATTATATTTCCATGTAATTGAAGTATCTTTTGGTAGTTTCTATTATATGTTCTATATCTTCATTTTTTATCCAATAATGGGTTACAAATCTCATATATCCATTTTCTTCTGGGTTTATAATTATATTTCTTTTTCTAAAAAATTCTACCATATCATCTGTTTTGTACTTGTTTTTATCTATTTTGAAAAAAACTAAGTTTATATCTACATCGCCAATATCAATGGATATTCCAGGTATTTTTGAAATTTCTTTGGCAAGTTTTTTTGCCCTAATATGATCTTCATTCAATCTTTTTGTCATTTTTTTGAGTGAAATTAATCCAGCAGCGGCTAAAATTCCAGTTTGCCTTAAACCACCACCCATTAATTTTCTCTTTTTCCTTGCTTTCTCTATAAAAGAGTTTCTTCCTACCAACAAAGAACCGATCGGTGAACATAGTCCTTTTGACAAACAAAATTGAATTGAATCTACTTCATCTGCTATTTCTTTTACATCTACATTTAAAGCTGTTGCAGCGTTAAACAATCTTGCTCCATCAAGATGTATTGGGATATTATATTTTTTTGATATTTTTCTGACATTTTTCATGTAGTTCAAAGATAGTGCTTTTCCATTTGAATAAGCGTTTTCAAGGGCTATTAATCCAGTTTTTGGAAAATGAATATCTTCTTCTTTTCTAATTGTTTCTTCTATTTCTTCAATGTTCATTTCCCCTTTTTTGGTGTTTAAAGTTCTCATTTGAACTCCCGCTATAACAGAAGCAGCTCCTACTTCATGAACTATAATGTGAGAATCTTTACCAATTATAACTTCATTGCCTCTTTCACAATGTGTAAATAAAGCCAATTGATTTCCAAAAGTACCTGATGGTACAAAAAGTGCCGCTTCTTTTCCAGTAATTTCAGCAGCGTATTTTTCTAATTCTTTTGTAGTAGGATCGTCTTGATAAACATCATCACCAACTTCAGCATTTGCCATTGCTTGTCTCATTTCATCAGTAGGGTGAGTAACAGTATCACTTCTTAAATCAATGAACTTCATCAATTTCACCTCGTTTGGTATGTTAGTTGCTTATAATGAGAATATATTCTTTATTAATTATAACATATTTGAAATAAATACGAATTATTAAATAAAAAACCTCGACAAAAGTCGAGGTTATATATTAAACCCGGAAGTCAACAAATTTTCCTCTGTTGCTATCTTGAGCGAATGAAACATCAACTTTTGAAGCTTGAATATTTTCCATTAACATATTTCCAATCAGTTTTGATGTGTCCATTGCTTTTTTTGCAACAGCTGTTGATACTTGCATTCCTGTTTGTGCTGTAGAGATATTAGACTGCATTGCAGAAACTTGCATTGAATCCATAATATACACCTCCGGTTGTGCATTCATTAATATATCGGTCGATTATTTAAAAATATAAGTAAGTATTTCTATTATACATTAAAAATATTACTAAAATAGCAAATACATTAACATAAGGTGTGATATAATTTAAGTGTATTAATAACATATCAAAATATGTTATTAATTTATTGGGGGTGTGAGTATGAAAAAAATACTTTTTTTAATTTTTTCTTTATTATTTGTATTAAGTTTTTCAAACGATTTTCTTGAATTTTTTGAAGAAACAAACTTGAAAAAATTGAAAGTAAGTGAAAATCCAAATTCAAAAACCTTGGGAGGTTTTCTTTTATATTGGCATAATATTGATGATGATTATACTGTTTATGCTGGTACAAATGAGGACATTATAGCATTTTTAAAATATGATGATAATGAGCTATCCTTGATAAATAAATTAAGATATTTTGAAGAAATAGAAACAAATTCTATTTACGAATATGGATTAGAGTTATATTTCTTAGATTCTTATTGGAGTAGGACTAGAGATGTTCACGTAGTTGATAGAATATTTGAATTAAGAAATATTATCAACAACTATTATGGTAAGGATCTACCAAGAACTGAATTGGCAGTTAGCAATATTCTTTGGAAATCAAACATTTATGGAGATAAAGAGTTAGCTTATGAAATTATGAGAGAACAGTTTGAAAAATATCCAAATAACTCTATAATAATAAACACTTTCTCTGAGATGAGTTTTGAATTGAAAAAAACTGAATATGTTGAAGAATTATACGCAAACTACAATCTAAAAGATGATTATAATGAAAACACATTGCTGTATTTTATTTATGCGTTTTTAGAAAAAGAACAGCCAGAAAAAGCAAGAGGTACTTCAAAAAATTTGTTGAACAGATCTACAAACAACTTCAACAAGGCTAAAGTTTATGAGCTTTTAGGTGACTATTCTGACAATTTGGAAGAAAAGTCAGAATATTACAGATTGTCATTAAAAAATAGATACTCAAATGGAGAAGTTTTAGGAAAATTGGGTTTGACTTTATACGAGATGGACCAAGATATATATGCTGAACAAGCCAGAGCTTTTTTGAATGCATCCGTGGCATATGGCTATTCAAATGACGAAATCAACGAAGTTCTTTCAAAGTTAAGGTGGAGAGTAATATTAAACAACTTTTTGATTTTTATGCTTCCTTTAATTATAATAACAGCTATAGGCATTTATTTGATTGTTAAATGGGAAAGATGGAAAAGAGACGACGATTTAGGAAGACATATTTTAGATAATAATTAACAAATATAATACTTCCAAGCAAATGCTTGGAAGTATTTTTATGTTATAATTTTTTGTGAATAAATTATCTATATTTGAGGTGAATTTTTTTGAAGTATGTTGAATTAAAAAATAACATTGGATATATTGTTTTTCCAACAAACATAGGAATTTTAAAAAATGGGAAAGAAATAATGGTAATAGATACTGGATTGGATAGCAGATCATCAAAATTGATATTGAAGTTTTTAGAGGACAACGATCTAAATTTAAAATATATTTTGAACACCCATTCTCATTCTGACCATAGTGGTGGAAACTACTATTTACAGAAAGAAACAGATTGTAAAATAATAACCCCTTATTTAGAAGATTATTTTGTAGAAAATCAATTTTTGAAACCTATTTATGTTTACTCTGGAGCGACTGCACCAAAACAGTTGAAAAATAGATTTATGCAGTCAAAAGATTCAAAAGTTTTCAAAACAATAAATAAGGATGAAATTTTTAATTTTGGTGAGCATGAAATATTAGCTGTCGATTTAAATGGACATACATATAATCATTTAGGATACATAGTAAATGGTGTGTTGTTTTCAGGAGATGCAGTGATTAGCGAGGATAACCTTAGCAAGACAAAGATGTCTTACTACGTTGATGTAGAAAAACTGATGGATTCAATTAATTTGCTGAGTAAGCTTGAATACGAATTAATATTACCTTCTCATGGGAAGCACAGTGAAAAAAATAAAGAATTACTCAATTATAATAGAGAAAAAATAGCTTTAATTAACAGGTTGATAATTGATATAACAAAAGAAGAAATAAATGAAGAGGATTTGTTTTCGAAAGTTTTTACAGAGCTCGACATGAATATTAGAACTACAACGGAATTTTTCTTGATGAGGTCAACTTTAATGGCTCATATTTCGTATTTAAGTGATAAAAATAAAATTAAAATTATTGTTAAAAATAATAGAATATATTATAAAGCTGTATGATTTGAATAATTATATGGTATAATAAGATTGACAAATAAATAACATAGTTTCTTCGGGGCAGGGTGAAATTCCCGACCGGCGGTATAGCCCGCGAGCCTTAATTGGTTGATCTGGTGTAATTCCAGTGCCGACAGTAGAGTCTGGATGATAGAAGAAATCATAGGTGATAGGTATAATAATTTATCAATTTTTATATGATATATGAAGGCCCTGAAGAGATTCAGGGCCTTTTTTGTTATATAGGAGCTGATTTTGTGGATAAAAGATTTATGAAAATTGCAATTGAAGAAGCAAAGAGAGGGATTGGAAAAGTAAATCCTAATCCACTCGTCGGAGCAGTAATTGTAAAGGATGAAAAAATTATTTCTAAAGGATACAATGAATTCTATGGTGGTCGTCATGCTGAAGTTATGGCGATAGAGAATGCTTTTAATAAAGGCTATTCAGTAGAAGGATCTACTATGTATGTAACTTTAGAGCCATGTAATCACTGGGGTAAAACACCACCGTGCGTTGACAGAATAATAAAAGAGAAGTTTAAAAGAGTAGTAATTTCAATGAAAGATCCTAATAAAAAAGTAGCTGGAAAAAGTATCAAAAAGTTGGAAGAAAAAGGAATAGAAGTAAGAGTAGGGGTTCTGGAAGAAGAATCAAAAATGTTAAACCAAAAATTTTTAAAATATATCACTATAAAAAAACCCTATGTATTGCTGAAATTTGCTATGAGTTTAGATGGGTATATTTTTCCTTATACAAGTGAAGATAGGCACATAACAAATGATATAGTTAACGAATATGTACATAAATTGAGAAATGAATATTCTTCTATAATGATTGGTTACCACACACTTGAGAAGGATGATCCCAGATTGACTTCAAGAATAACAAATTCCAGAAATCCATTGAGAATTGTATTAGATAAAGAACTAAAAAGCAAAAATAAGGATTATAAAATTTTTAATGAAGATGGAAGAAACTTGATTTTTAATTCAAAAAAAAGTTTTAAAAATAAAAATACTGAGTTTGTAAATATTGAAGAATCAACACCAGAAAATATACTGACAAATCTTGGGAACAGAGAAATAGATTCAGTTCTTGTAGAAGGTGGAGGGAGTGTTATAGAACAATTTATGCCTTTTGCAGATAAGATAATGATATTTCAATCACCAAAAATATTTGGAAGGGGAATATCACCATTTTCAAAATTTTCAGACTATTTAGAGCAAAAAGATTTTTCTATTAAAAAATTCAAAAATAATATATTATGGGAGTTTGATATAAATGTTTACGGGAATAGTTGAATACAAAACCAATTTAAATATCAAAGGTGAAGAGCTTAACGTTGAAAATAAATTTGATGATGTGAAGGTTGGAGATAGTATAGCAATAAATGGCATATGTCTAACTATGAAAAAAATGGAAGGTAATAAAATGTTTTTTGATGCAGGATATAAAACGATAAATAACACTAATTTAAAAAGTTCCAGAATTGTTAATATAGAAAGAGCAATGAGATTAAGCGATAGAATTGGTGGGCATATAGTAACTGGGCATGTTGATGGAACTATAAGATATTTAGGATATACAAGAGACAAAAACAGTTACAAATTATCATTTCAAATGCCAAATACTGATATTCCAACTATAAAAAATGGTTCTATAACATTAAATGGAATTTCTTTGACTATAGCTGAAGTTTCTTTGGATTCTTTTTCTATACAGATTATTGATCATACTTGGAAAAATACAAATTTGTCAGATATAAAAAACGGAGATCTCGTTAATTATGAGGTTGACATGTTTTTAAGATATATGGGAGGTGTAGCAAATGTTTTCAGAAATAAAAGAGGCTTTTGAACAAGGTAAGCCGGTTATTATCACCGATCAAAAAAGAGAGTTCGAAGCTGATTTAGTGTTTCCATCTGAAATAATGAAAAAAGAAATCATAAATTTTATGATTGCAGAAGGTAAGGGCGTTTTATGCACAGTTGCAGATGAAAAGGAGTTATTAAATAAGGGATTTTTTAAGATGCCAGGAAATGGTTTGGACAAACATAGCACAAACTTTTTTGTCCCAATAGATTACAAGTTGAGTGATACGGGAGTTACTGCAATAGAAAGGTGTAATACAATAAAGTTTTTATCAGAAGGACATGGTCCAAGTATGTTTTCATATCCTGGACATGTTGCTTTATTAGGTTCAAAACCTTTTCAAGAAAGGCAGGGGCATACTGAAGCATCAGTTGAGCTTGTAAAACTATTAGGATATAAAAAATTTGCCACAATTATAGAAATTTTGAACAAAGATGGTGATTCACATGACTTTGATTTTGCAGTAGATATGTCTAATAAATATGGATTACCAATGGTTTCAATAGATGAAATATACAAAGAATATATAAAAAATACTAAATTAGTTTATAAAGCCGCTGAAGCAAAGTTACCAACAGAATTTGGAGAATTTAAAATAATTGGATTCTATAACAACATTGATGAAAAAGAACATTTTGCTTTGACATATGGAGATCTACATGACAAACCGATACCTGTAAGAATACATTCTGAATGTGTAACTGGCGATGCTTTTTCATCTTTGAAATGTGATTGTGGAAGCCAGCTTAAAAATGCCATGAAATACATTTCAGAAAATGGAAAGGGAATAATTATTTATTTGAGGCAAGAAGGTAGAGGCATTGGCATAACTAATAAAATAAAAGCTTATTCATTACAAGATAAAGGACTTGATACAGTAGATGCTAACGAAGTAATTGGATTACCAGCAGACAATAGAGATTATGCAGTTGCTTCACAAATACTTGAAGAGTTAGGTGTAACAGATATTGAATTGTTATCTAACAACAAAGATAAAGAAAATCAATTAGTTAATTATGGCATAAATGTTGTCAATAGAAAGAATATTTTTGGTAATGTTAATGAACACAATCACAATTATTTAAAAACAAAGTTTGAAAGATTTGGACACGATTTAAAAAATATATTATGAGGTGATGTTATGAACTATATTACAGGTAACTATTCAGGTAAAGATAAAAAAGTAGCAATAATAATTTCAAGGTTTAATTCAACTATAACGGAAAGATTATTGGAAGGAGCAGAAGATTGTTTTGTAAGACATGATCTGGATACAAACAACATAGATGTTTATTATGTTCCTGGTTCTTTTGAGATTCCTTTTTTGGCAAAAAAATTGGTAAATTCAAAAAGGTATGATGGAGTTATTGCTCTTTCAGCAGTAATAAGAGGAGAAACATATCATTTTGAAATAGTTTCAAACGAAGTTTCAAAAGGTGTGGCACAGATAAATCTACATTCAGACATTCCTGTGGTTTTTGGAGTGTTAACTACAGATACAGTAGAACAAGCTATGAATAGATCTGGCATAAAGTCTGGTAATAAGGGATTTGATAGTGCTTTGTCATTATTGGAAATGATGAATTTAAATCAACGACTATAAAAGATAGGCTGACTTATTGTCAGCCTATCTTATTTATTTTGCCTTTCCTTGATTAGCTACAGAGTTCATTTTTTTCTTTATTTCTTCTTGGTCACCCAAATAATAGTGTTTTATTGGTTTTAAGTTTTCATCTAACTCGTAAACAAGTGGAATACCTGTTGGGATATTCAAGCCAACAATTTCTTCTTCAGATACGTTATCCAAATATTTTACAAGCGCTCTTAAAGAATTACCATGAGCAGATATTATTACTTTTTTACCAGATTTTATAGTGGGAGCTATTTCCTCATGCCATAACGGAAGAAATCTCTCAACAGTATCTTTTAAGCATTCTGTTTTTGGTAGTAATGATTTTTCTAAATTTTGATATTTTCTTTCGTTTCCTGGAAATCTTTCATCATCTTCAGAAAGAGCTGGTGGTTGAACATCGTATGATCTTCTCCAAATTTTAACTTGTTCTTCCCCTTCTTTTTTTGCAGTTTCTGACTTGTTCAATCCTTGTAAAGCACCGTAATGTCTTTCGTTTAATCTCCATGATTTTTTAACAGGAATCCAAAGTTGATCGGTTTCGTAAAGAGTAAAGTAAAGGGTTCTTATCGCTCTTTTTAAAACAGAAGTATAGGCGATATCAAATTCATAGCCTTCTTCTTTCAACAATTTACCGGCATTTATTGCTTCTTCAACACCTTTTTCAGACAAATCTACATCTGTCCAACCTGTAAATTGGTTAGACTTGTTCCACACGCTTTCTCCATGTCTAATTAATACTAATTTATACATTTTTTCACCCCTTTAGAATAATGAGCTTCATTTCTATTATAAAATATATATTTTACGATATTTATAAGAAAAATATAATATAAGTATGAAATAAAAAAATATTTTATATTCTTATTTAATGGTATAAGGATGAGAATAAAAGAATTACATTTTTTGTTTACATTGGTATCAGTCGTTTGTCAATTAACTTTTATTTAATTTAATCGTGTTATAATTTAATAGTACAGAGTATAAATTAAGAAAATTAATTTAAAGTCTCCAAATATTATAAGGAGGTTCAATAGATGTTTGACCAAATTTTTGAAAGATTAATAATGAGGGGTATTACAAGCAGTAATACTGCGTTAATTTGTGTTGATTGTCAATACGGTTTTACCGAAGAAATGCCAGATGAATTACCTGTAAAAGGTACTGACGAAAAATGGAGAAAAGATTTAAACAATATGGCAAAAGAGTTTAAAGATAGTACTTTCTTGGTTATCGCAAGCAAAGACGACCATCCAAAAGACCATAAGTCCTTTTCAGAATGGCCAGTACACTGTGTTCAAGAAACAAAAGGTAATGAATTATTTATTTCAAATTATGATAAAGTATTTAAAAAAGGTACTACTAAAGATACAGACTCACATTCAGCTTTTTACGAAGATTTTGAAAGTAAACAAGAAAATGGACTTGATGAAGAACTACAAAATAATAATATAAAAAACCTTGTTATTGTTGGATTAGCTGCTGAAGTTTGTGTATTAGAAACAGTTAAAACTGCTATAGACAAGGGATATAAAATTTATTTAATCGATAAATTTATAAAGAGTATAAATGGCAAAGATAATTCAGAAATTTTTTCAGATTTAAAAGTCCACATAATTTAAGCTCTAATATTCATCAAAATTAGTGCCAATATAGTAATTGAAATTGCTACCCAGTCTTTTTTTGATGGATATTCTTTAAATATCAATATACCGCCAAGATTTATAAACAAAATACTTCCTGATGAAAAGATTGGGAAAGCAACAGATGTTTTAACATAATCCAAAGCCATAATCAAAAAAAAAGATGAAAAATAATTTGGAATTCCAACTAAAATACCTGTAATTATGTCTCTTTTTTGAACCTCTTTAGGTTTTTTTAAAGTAAAATATATACTTATCAAAAAAGCTGAAAAGAAAACAAAGAATAAGAATATTTCTTTATATTTTGTAAAAGAATAATTTTGGAATATTTTATTTGAAAACTCAGCCATTCCACCAAATAGAAACAAAAGAATCAACAAATAATTGAATTTTATTTTTTCTTTTTTAAAAGGAATATTTACAAATATTATTGCAAATATCGCAAAAGATATTCCTACAGTTTGAATGGTATTTGGATATTCCTTCCAAAAAATGATAGAAAAAATCATAGGAATCAAAATACCCAACTTACCAAAAGCCCCTGACAATCCTACTCCGTTTTCTCTTATGCTTTTTTGATAAAGAAAAAAGGACAAAAAGAAAAATACTCCAGCAATACTTCCAATTATAATTGCCCAAACAAAGCTTGTAAATTCATTGAATTTAATATTGTTAATCAGATTGTGTATTATAGGATCTAAACTTTTATTTTCAAATGAAAAATTCTTAATATTGCTAAGAATAATAATCAAAGATGTACTAAATGCCACAACATAATTCATTGAAGTTATTGCAAACCTATTCATGTTGTTATTTTCTGAATATTTAAAGATTAAAGCTATTGCTGATGAGCTAAGCACTGCTAAAAATAAATAAAACATATAAACCTCCAAATTAAAACAGGAAGCATAAGCTTCCTGATGTTTTTATGGTCGGAGCGACTGGATTTGAACCAGCGACCTTCAACACCCCATGCTGACGCGCTACCACCTGCGCTACGCTCCGTATATCAAAATATTATATCAAAAAATACCAGCATAAATCAAGAGATCAAATTATAATAGATCATCCCCAAATATTCATGAAAAGCTAAGGCAGTGGCTCTTAAATTATTTATACTCGGGATAAAATCAGACCATGACAGTTTTGTTTTGGGAACAAAATAATATGCAGGAACTGGCACCAAGCCTTTTTCAATATATTCTTTAAAAGAACTATACGATCTAGCCATGTGAATCGCAGAAGTAACTAAATAAACATTTTTGATATCAAGTTCTTTTTTTATTTCAGCGGTAAATTTGGCGTTTTCTTTTGTATTTCTTGCCTCAATTTCTATGTATATATCACTTGGTTTTACCCCCATTTTAATAAGAGTTTCCTTCATCAAAAATGCTTCCGGTATATCTTCAGTTCCCGGTAATTTACCTCCAGTAACAACTATTGGGTATCCCAAATCTTTATAAAGTAAATATCCTTTATAAACTCTTGCCAATGATTGATCAGAAAGACTACTTATCGTGTTGCTTTCAGTATCAGAAATAATTCCTCCCCCCAATATTACTATTAATCCGTTATCTTCAAAAAATTGTCCTTCTGTTGTAAAAGGCGGGAAATTATTTTCAAGCGGGGTAACAAAAATTCTGGTGAACCAACCTGAGGAAATAATATATATAAAAACAGTAACAATTATCAAATATTTTCTTATCCTTTTTTCTTTTTTCAAATAGTATAAAAACATTATTATATTCAAAGTAATGAAAAACCCTGGGAACTCCAAAAAAGAAGAAAGAATTTTTTGGAAAATCATAAAATCACCTCAATAAAATAATAAATAACCACAGATAACATTATATAAAAACCATATGGGATTTTAATTTCTTTTCTATTAAAATTGAAAATAAACACCAAAATCATTGATAAAATTATGATGTAGAAAATGTTAAAACCGAGATAAAGAGTCATTACAGCTAATAGTTGCACATCACCAAAACCAAATTTTTTTGTATTGTATAAAACTAAAGTTATGAATAAAATAAAGAGAGCATAGATTAAATTATAAATATCAAAATTAAGAAGTGATATTATCAATATAATAATAACAGATGTTTCTGGAATGAACATCTTATAATAGTCTACAATACCCGCAAACAAAATAGCGTTTACAAAAGTAAAATCTAAGATGCTATTACCGTTGATAAAACAAGTAAGGTTTACTAAAAAAACCAGGGAGCTAAATAAAAGCCCCCTGTATATTTTTTTGCTCAATTTAATAATTCCTTTTCTTCTTCATTGAGATTTTCGTCAAAAACATTTTTCAAACTATAAATGTACCAGCTAAATTTTTCTTTCATTGCTTTATAAATTTCTTTTGCTTCTGCTTTTCTTCCAGATTTTATATAAGGAACAACAAGTAATAGTTTAAAATGTTCATTTTCATCGTTATCTCTAACATATTTTTCGATAAATTTTATTACCCTATCAAATTTTTGTTTCTCAATCATTATTTTAGACCATATTTCTATATCGCTTTGGTATTCAGGAGTTGAATTCAATATTTCATCCTTTAATTCATCAGCTTCTATATTTCTATCCAATTTTCTATACAGCTCAGAAAGCTCAAATTTTCCAAGAATGCTTTTTGGAAACCTACTCAAGAATTTTTCTAAATTGTGAGCAGCTTTTTCAAATTCTTCTATCTCAATATATGCATCACTTATCATGAAATAAGTTACATAATTATCGGGAGAAAGTTCGATTTCTTTTTTCCAGATTTCTGCAGCTTTATGAAATTCTTTAAGATTAAAATATGCTTCTCCTAATTCAGATAAAGCTGCAATATTCCAAGGATCTATTTTTGCCGCTTTTTCCAAATATTCTTTTCCTTTTTCAAAATCTCCTTCTTCTATTAAAATTGAACCTAATAATTCATATGCTGGAGCAAAGTTAGAATCGATTTTCAACATGAAGTCAATAATATTTTTTACTATGTCAAAAGCTTTTCTATCAGCTCTTTCAAGAACAATATCAAACATTCCATTCAAAGATACGTGATTCAGGTCGGATGGCTTTATTTTAAACTCATCCATATATGTCATGAAATCATTAAATACAAAAGGTCGGGTGATAAAATTCGAAGTTAAACCAGGTAAGTTTTCCATAAGTTTTGTTACTTTTTTTGCCTCTTCCACAAGTTCCACATTGTTTTTTAAATCTGCCATCATAAGGTCGAAATCACCTTCATACAAAAATTCTGCAAGCAAAATAGGAAAAGGTGTTTTATCAGTTATCGTTATAATCTCACCATTGAGATTAATGTTGATTAAGTTTTCCATTTGAATCTCCCCCTTTGTTGTGGTATAGAAATATATCTTCACATTAATTTTACCATATTTAACACAAATTAAAAAATAGAAATATAGTATAATTTAATTTGAAAATAAGAAATAATAAAGATTAAACAGTGTTATGTATAGGAGACTTACTAATGAAAAAAAGAGGCTTGATTTTTCTTGTATTCTTGCTTTTGATATTATATTCATTCTTTATAGAGCCAAGTATATTGATCATGAATAAGAAAGTGGATATAGAATCAGAAAAGATAAATGAAGATATAAAGTTCGTGCAGATTTCTGATTTACACATTAAAAAATTTTACTTTTTTCATAGCATAATTTTGAAAAAGATAAAAAAAATAGAACCAGATTTTATTGTATATACTGGTGATTCTTTAGCTAACAATTCTGATCAAAAAAGTTTAGAAAAATTTTTTAGGGAACTTTCAGAAATTTCTGATATATATGTAATATATGGGAATTGGGATTTTCAAGATCTAAATGAGGTCAACAAAGCGTATGCTTATGAGAATATACATCTAATAGAAGGAAAAAGTGAACTTGTTGAGGTAAAAGGTCAAAAGATTTTGTTGACGGGACTTCCCATGTTTTATAAGTTAGAAAATTTTGAAAACTTTGAAAATTTTTACAGTATATTTTTAACCCATGTACCAGATAATGCTAAAAAGCATATTGAATTGATTGATCAATCAGATTTAATTTTAGCAGGTCATACCCATGGTGGACAAATTTATATACCATTTTTAACTAAATTTTTAGTAAACAAAATCGGTAACTATTCTGAATTTTTAAGAGGTATGCATGATTACAACAATAGTAAGCTATATATAAATAGAGGGTTGGGATCTTGGTTAAATGTAAGATTTCTAAATTCTCCTGAAATAACTATTTTTTATTTAAAAAAGGATGAAGAATAATGAATTATAATGATAAAAAAAATTTCAAAAAAGCTGTTGCATTAAGATATAGAAAAGGAACTGATAAAGCACCAAAAGTTGTTGCCAAAGGTCTCAATGATATAGCTAAAAAAATTTTGGAAGTTGCAGAAGAAGAATCAGTCACAGTAATCGAAGATCAAAATGCTGTAGAAGAATTTTATGGTATTGATCTAAATTTAGAAATCCCACCAGAAATGTACAAAATAGCAGCAGAAGTTTTGGCGTATGTTTATACAATGGATAGAAAAAATAAAAAATAAGGGCTGTATTTCACAGCCCTAAATCTTCTGTAACCAAAATTATCTTAAATCTTCCGGGATGCCTAACTCCAGTTTGTAAAATAGTTTTATGAACACAAATTCTTTCTCTTGATTCACAATCAATACATTCACCAAATCTAACACAAGGTGTTTTTGTATCTAACCTTTTTGCATTCATAGGTGATATCTCTTTAATTCTTTCATCAGCACTTTGAAGATCTGTCACTATTTTGTTCATACCAACAACCATAACGACATTTTTGGGCCCGTAAATCATTGGAGCAACTCTCGTGCCATTGCCGTCTAATTGAACAATCATTCCATCTTTTGTTATTGCGTTAGCACTACAGAAGAAGAAATCTACATCAAAAGATTTTAAAAATATTTCTCTTTTTTCATCTTCAGTTTTAGCGTCATTTCTATTGAAAAACTTATAATCGTTATTCTTTAAAAAATCTATAACTCCAGTTTCTTGTAAGGTAATAGAACCACCGATTGCAACTGAAGATTTCTCAGGAACTATGTTTTTCAAAGTACTAACAACATCTTCTTTTGAATCAACTAAATAAGCGTCATGCTTTTTATTTTTCAAAGTTTGAATCATTTGCTCGCCAAGTTCTTTATATTTCCATTTTAAAAGTTTTTCTCTCATAATTAACCTCCAAAAATTGAGTTATATATTTATATTTTATCATGATAAAATATTTTCAAGAGAATTTAATAAAAATAATTAGGAGGTAAATAATGGAAGAGTATAGAATAAATTATGAAAAATTAGAAAAATATTTCGAAAAAAACAACATTCAGCTTGATACAAAAAAAGTTGTAAAAAACAATAACCAGAAAATAGCTGTAATATGCTATGCAAAAAACGAATTTGGAGAGTATTTGTTATTGGAAAGATTTAAAGAACCTTTTCCTGGTAAACTTGTAGCACCTGGTGGAAAAACTTATTATGATGAATCTATAGAAGATTCCATATTCAGAGAATTCAAAGAAGAAACAGGAATTAAATTAAATAATACAAAGTTAAAAGTAATTACATCAGAAGATGGGCCTGAACATTACAATTGGATATTATTTATTTTTACATCTGAAATAAAAAAACAAAATCTAATTGATTGCGATGAGGGGATTTTGAGATGGGTTTATAAAGATGATATTAAAACCAATAACATTACTTCTATTGATGCAGAGTTGTTAGATCATATTTTTGGTAATAAGAAAAAATATGTGGATATTTCTTACATTACTCCCAAAGAATTTACAATAAATGAAATAATAGAACTTAATTAACTTAGATGTTTTTTAATTAAGATCGCCCTCTTTAAATAATGATATATCCTAAGTTTAATCTATTAGTTTTTTAATAAATAATTCTTATTATATCATTAATTAGCTAAGCTAATTAATGATATAATAAATTTGCAATCAAAATTATTCAAGGAGGGACAAAATATATGGAAAGAGTTTTGAATGGGTTATCACCAGAAAAAGTTTTTTATTGGTTTGAAGAATTATCTAAGATCCCAAGATGTTCAAAAGAAGAAAGAAAAGTAAGTGATTGGTTAGTAGAATTTGCTAAAGAAAGGGACTTAGAGTATATTCAAGATGATGCATTAAATGTTATAATAAGAAAACCTGGAACTGAAGGGTTTGAAACCCATGATTATGTCACTTTACAAGGACATATGGATATGGTTTGCGAAAAAAATTTGGACACAGAACATGATTTTAAAAAAGATCCTATAAAATTAAGGGTTGATGGAGATTACATATATGCAACTGGCACAACTCTGGGTGCTGATGATGGAATAGCTGTTGCTTATCAACTGGCCTTATTAGATTCTAACGATATACCCCATCCACCTTTAGAAGTGCTTATTACAAGTGACGAAGAAACTGGAATGGAGGGAGCTAACAGCTTATCTCCGGATAATATAAAAGGTAAAACTCTAATTAATATTGATTCTGAAGAAGAAGGAGTTTTTTTAGTTTCCTGTGCGGGGGGAATGAGAGACAAAATAAAATTGAATATTGAATGGAAAAATTCTAAAAATGATTATCTACCTTTCAAGATAAAGTTAGAAGGTTTAAAAGGTGGACATTCAGGAATGGAAATAATAAAAGAAAGAGGAAATGCTAATAAATTAATGGGAAGATTTTTATTAGATATAAACGATACAATGGATTTTTATGTTTATTCAGTAAATGGCGGTGCAAAAGATAATGCTATACCCAGAGAGTTTGTAACCAAAATAATGTTAAAGAACAAAGACTTAGAAGAAATGGAAAAGAAAATAAAAAAATGGAATGATATCTTTCAAAAAGAATATAGAGTAAAGGATGGAAACATACATATTACAATTTCTAAAATCTCTGAAGATGTTAAAAAAGTTTTTTCTAAAAAAACAACAAGTAAAATGATTACACTTTTAAACTTAATTCCTGATGGAGTTCTTGGCATGTCATCAGAAATAGAAAAACTTGTGGAAACATCTTCTAATTTAGGTGTAGTTACAACACATGAAAAATTCATAGAATTTGATTCATCAACAAGAAGTTCTGTAGAATCAAAAAAACAACAAGTTCATCAAATAGCAAGGCTAGTTGCAGAAATGGTTGGAGCTGAGATAATAACAAGTGCACCTTATCCCGCATGGCAATATAAACCAGAATCAAAGATAAGAGAAGTTTTTAAAAAAGTTTATAAAGAAAAATTTGGTAAAGAACCAAAAATTACTGCTATTCACGCTGGATTAGAATGTGGGCTTTTATCCGAAAAGTTAAAGGATGTTGATATGATCTCATTTGGACCTAACATGTTTGATGTTCACACACCAGATGAACATATAAGTATTTCATCAATAAAAAGAATGTGGGAATTTTTAAAAGAAGTTTTAAAACAGTTATAATAAATAAAAGGCCAAAGATTTAATCTTTGGCCTTTTATTTAAAGGTTATAAAAATTATTTCCTAAGTTATCTATGGCAACCATCAGCGGGAAATCAACAACAACAATTTTTTGAATAGCTTCTGGTCCAAGTTCTGGAAAGGCAATGACTTCATAAGAAAATACTTTTTGTGCCAATGTTGCTGCAGCTCCAGAAGGGCAAACAAAATAGTATTTATTGTATTTTTTGTTTAATAAATCAACTATACTACTTCTATTACCTTTCCCTATTGTTGCCTTTATACCAAGCTTATACATTATTTCCAAGTAATTATCCATTCTACTGCTTGTTGTGGGACCAATAGCTCCAATAACAAGGTTATCTGGTTTTTTTGCTGGCCCGGCATAAAAAATAATCTTATCTTTAAAATCAATAGGTAATGAGCTATTATCATCAAAAAGTTGTTTAATTTTATTATGAGCAGCATCTCTCATTATTATTAGTTCTCCACTATATTCAAAAAAGTCACCAACTGATAAGTTATGCTTCAAAATAAACAACTCCTTTTCTATTCAAATAACAATCAACTGAAATTGCTAAAGATAGCGAGGCTATGTGAGAAGGCATAACTGTAATTTTTGTAGAAAGTGTAGTTTTCCCTTCTTTTAAACCCTGTACACCAATATTCAAATTATTAATTTTAGTTTCCAAATTTTTCTCTAAGTTTTTATAATCTTCATCTTTATTGTAATCATTAAAATTCTTTAAAAGAGATATCTTAGAGTTTAAAACAGCTTTTTCTGCTGTTCCCCCAAGTCCGACACCTATTACTAAAGGAGGGCACGCTCTTGACCCATTTAATTGAATATGTTTTAAAACTTCATTTATAAGGTCATTTTTAGAAATCGTCGGCTTGAGCATTTTTAAAAAAGATAGATTTTCACTTCCACCACCTTTTATAAGAAATGATAAATTTGATTTTTCTTTAGTTGGTATAATATTTATCATAGAAGGTAGATTATCAAAAGTGTTTTTTCTTTTCATGTAAGGATCTCTTGAAGTGGAAAATCTGAAATTATTCTCTGAATATATTTCCTTAACCAAAGAGTCCAAAAAACCTTGTATATCAATATTGAAATAATCATCTTTGTTTAGAAATAAAAAAAATTCTACAATTCCAGTATCTTGACATAAAGGTATATTTTTTATTTTGGAAATCTTATAATTATCATTTAAAACTTTCGAGAAGGGACCTTTATATGTTTCAAGGTAAACCTTAACTTCAGAATTTATAATTAAATTCGCTTTTATAATTTTATCTTTAATTTGTTTTCTATAATATTCAAAATTTATAAACAACTTAAACACTCCTTTTTCATAATATTATAATATAACAAGATAAAAGCACTATGGTTAAAGTAAAGTTAAGATAAACAAAAAACAAATGCACACCTGAAAAGGTGGAAGAGGTTAAGGAACAAGAAAGGAATAGTTAACAACAAAGCAATTGACAAAAATAGGGATAATGTGATAGTATTAACTTCGGCTTTCGTAGCCAAAAGAAAATTTAAAAG
>Ga0182235_100107_pt1 | contig 28626 bp, 32 predicted proteins | sample hydfratesGB_TM_B_FD_132460 | JGI IMG/M metagenome (GOLD analysis project Ga0182235, IMG submission 132460) | Subsurface microbial communities from deep shales in Ohio, USA - hydraulic fracturing test GB_TM_B | ecosystem: Environmental > Aquatic > Deep subsurface > Shale gas/oil reservoir >... | reverse complement strand
GCCACCAGTTAGAACAACACTGAAACCTAAAAGCCATTTGATTGTCGGGTCATCTAAATCCTGTCTGACATAACCAGCCACAGCCAGGCTTATACAAACAGCAGCTATTAAGTAAGTAGCTGTGAATTCAGCCCAGTCTGGGATTCCGTTATCATTTGAGTCTTCTTTTAAGTTGATTTCATTTACTTCTTTTTCTGGCACAATAACTACCTCCTTATAATTTCTATTCTTTTATTAACCCAGCCGCGGATAAACGATCTATATTTCTTGCTGTTTTCGGCAAGGTTAATGTAATGCATAATTTGATAGCCATTAAGTAAATTAAACAATCCCACTGGTTTATTGCAGCTGTTAACAGCTTTCAAAGTATTTGGCCCTATCACTCCATCGACTGAAATTTTAGTATCAACCAGTAAGTTATAAGACTTCTGCAAATTTCTATTAGCTCTACCTGGTCCCATATTTACTGCTTGATCAAACATTTCAATTGCAATATCCCTGTTTTTAATTTTGTTATATTTCTGATCAAGCCAAAATTCATGATAATAAATATCTCTAGCTTGATGCAGTTTTAAATCTCTCATATCTCTCTCGTAGCCATTTCTTCTTGCTACTGCTTCAGTAATACCAAAATTAGTTGCACCACCAGGATCATCTTTGTGATTTACATAACCGCCTTCTATTTCCATAACCTCTTCAAAAGCTTTTTTGAAAATATTATCCATTTAATAACACTCCTAATTTATCTAAAGCTAATAAAATCGTTACTATCCAAGCTATCCACTCTCTCCAATTAGTTGTAGTCTCTTTTTTTGTTTCTTTTGCAGTTTCTTTTTCTGTTTCCATTTTATTAACTTTAGAAATGAATTTTTCTAACAACTCTCTGTCTTTCTCCCTGTCTTCAATCAGACCATTATATTTGTCGAATTTTCCGTTAAATTCAGTTAGTTGAGAAGTTAAATTTTGAATCATCTTATATAAATCTTTATTTGAATACCAGTCTCCTGACATTAATTGTTCAATTTTTCTTTTATTGTCTTTTGACCTATCGCTATTTTTGTCTATTTTATCTTTAAAATGGCAGCTTTCCATGTTATGGCTATGCCCATTTTTTTCTCCCATAATTCCACCTCAAAACAGCCCCACCTATGGGGCAAAAGTTTTTGTTTATCTGTGTATCACATCAACTTTTAAATAATTGTACCGGATAAGCTTAACGATTCCACTGTTTTATTTTCTCTATTTACATAAACTTTGTACTCGTCAAAACCATCAATTTGCAATCCTTTTTCCACTCCGTTGTTAATCAATTTTATATTTCCACTGGTTAAATCTGAGTATTCTTCAAGTTCTGCTGATTCTCCCAGCTCTAGCTCCAGAGTAAATATAGTCACTATACCGCTAGATGGCCTGGAAGCTTTTTTGAGCTCCGCCCTTATAAAATCACTCTCTGGTTTTCTTAATAATTCATTTCCATTGCTATCAGTTATAACAATTTCGGGCATTGTGCTTGGCATATTCTATTCACCTCCTTCGACTAAATCTAAAACAACCTGACTTAAAGATTGTACAGTCTGTTCTAATTTTAAAACCCGCTGTTCTAGCGTCTTAATCTGGTTACTTTTCTGAACTGTCCTGTTTTTATGCTTATTGCTGTGATTTTTGCTGCTATTGCAGCTACTCTTTTTATTTTCTTTAATACCCAGTTTATTTTTAGTTTCTTTTGAAGCTCTATTTATTAAATTGCTAAACTGAGATTGAAATTTAGGCTCATTTTTAAGCTCATTTAAAACTTCCATTGAGCGGTCCCATTGTCTTTTTGATAATTCGCAAGCCATGTCGCTAGTTTTATATATACTGCCAGTTTGAGAGTAATTAGAAGCAAAACATCCTCCGCCGCAAAACTTGTTATCGCATTTAGCACATTTAGGATCAGTTTTATCATTTTCAAAATTAGCGAATATACTTCTCAAATCTTTTTCAGTAATTCCGCTCTTAACATTGCCTATTTTCCATTCGGGCCACTGCACAAATCTGTGACAGGGAAATATATCGCCTGCATGATTAACCGCAACATATTTTTTGCCAGCTCCACAGGGTGCTTTCATGCTAGCATCTGACAGCTCCTGTCTAAAGCATTTCTGATAGTAATTTATGCCAGCTGATTCTCCTCTTAAAACTCTATCCTTAAAATATTTATCTATTTTATCAAACTGCCTATCATATTCTTTATAATCTTCTTCGGAAAACTGTTTAAACCCATCTGTGGCAGGTGTAGGTGATGCGGTTTTAAACCCTACATCTTCTAATAAGTATTTAACTGTTTCAAATAAATAAGGCAGCGTATCCGGTGTATATGTCGGTCTCGCAACATTTCCTAAGCCTCTTTTTACAACTTCTTTCATGGCCCATTCGACCTGGTGAAAGCTGTCACTGCCGTCAGTAGTTTTTCTATGAATGTTATGAACATGCTCAGGCCCATCAATTGAAAATAATACGGAAACATTATGTTTTTCAAAGAAATCTAGTTTTCCCTTATCGAACAACGACCCGTTTGTGGTTATGCTAAAACTGAAGTTATCACTATATTCTTTATTAGCATACAAAACGGTTTTTTTGATTAAATCATATTCAAGCATTGGCTCCCCGCCGAAGAAATTAATGCTTAACCTTTCATTATTGCTGTTTTGGCCACTTAACCAATCTAATGTTTTGACAATAGTTTCCCACTGGATCCTACTTGGGTTTTTCTTTATAAAACAGTATTCGCACCTGAAGTTACAATCCTCAGTTAAAAGAAGTGCTATATTGCTTATATTTTTGCTATTTAAATCTTTTTTATTTTTATTCATAGACTAAAACTTCCTCCTTTTTGGTTTTCATGCATGTCTGATCCGGTGATTTCTTTTCGCTTTTTTTCATAACTGTTTCTATTGATTCGGGGTATTTACCAATCACTTTTTGATTTCTAGAGCAATCCCAGTAAGTTCCGTCTGGCAGAACGCTCATTCCGGCAGCACCTGCCACGCATTTATTTAGATAGCACCTTTTTTCTCCGATAGATTCATAATGCTCGTTTACAAATTTATCTGCATGGAGAAAATCCTCTACAGAAAGTTGATTTAACAGTTTGTTTCCGTTATCGTGATAATAGTTTATTGATAAATTTAAAACTTCATATTTCTTAGCTATTTTAATTACATGAGGTATAGTATGAGCGTTTAAGGAATGAACTGTCATATGAATAGTATGCTGCACTTCTTCAGATTTTAATGCTTCCAGAGCTCTGATTACGGTTTTATAATTATTTCCTCTTAACCAGTTGTGCATTATTTCATCGCCATCAAGGCTAAGCTGAACTCTGTCCTTTTTACCCAGAACATTTTCAGCTAATAAAGACTTAACTTTATACCCATTGCTTGCTATAGTAACCCCTTTTTTATATTTTTCATGCACATATTTAATTATTTTATTTATATAGGGATAAGTTGTGACTTCTCCTCCACTCAAAAGATAAGTTTTCCTCATTTTGGGATGGATAGACATAAATTCATCAGTTATTTTTTTAAGCATTTCGAAAGGCATTATTATTTCTTTATCTTTATAGTCGTTTGACAGATAACAATGTTTGCATCTTAAATTACATTTAGATGTTGCGTGTATATCTAAAAACAATTAAAAACCTCCTTTTTATCCTACTGCATCAGTTGAGCACCCCGGCAAGTCTCCGGTCCACACGTCGCAGTCAGCCGACCAATCGTTTTCGCAAGAAGTTTCGCAAGAACCACAATCGCTATAATCTCCAGACCAATCGCTTTCGCAGGAAACTTCACAGCCTGTTTCGCAAGTATCAAGACAAGCTAGCTCACAACCAGTTTCGCAAGTAGTCATACAATTAGTTTCGCAAGCTGATTCGCAATAAAGCTCGCATGATAGTTCGCAAGAAATCTCGCAACCGGTCATACATCCAGTTTCACATGATGTTTGACAATAAACTTCACAACCTGTTTCGCAACCAGCTTCACAACTAGACTCGCAACTGTTTTGGCATGTTGTTTCGCAACTAATCTCGCAAAAAGTCTGGCATTCTGCTTCGCATTGGGTTTCGCAACCGGTCATACAAGTAGTCTGGCATGTTGTTTCACATGCTGATTCACAAACTTGGCAGGCTGATTCACAAGAACCACAATCGCTATAATCTCCAGACCAATCAGCATCAGACTGACAACTGGTTTCGCAGCTATTTTGGCAGCTAACCTCACACCCTGATTCACAACCGGTTTGATCACAGGTTTCGCATAATTGACAGGTAGTTTGGCAGCTTAACTGACAGGCCGAGTCGCATTCATACCCTTCTATTGTTGCCTCGCAAGTTTGACACGGATTAGTTTCTGATTGAGTTTGACAAGCTGAAGCGCAAGGGTCAAATTCATAAGATGTCTCGCATGCATCGCAGTTAAGCTGGCCCCGGCTTTCGGTAATGTTAACAGCTTCTCTTAATCTTTTTATGTGCGGCCTTCTCACTTTTGTGATGCCAGCTGCAGCAGCTTCGTTTTCCCATGTAAAACTATCAAAACCCTGTAAATTAGCATAGGTGTTCAGTATTTCTCTTAATTGTTTGATGTGATCAACTTTAATAGTTGTAACTCCATCAATAATTCCATAATTGCCAGATTCGGTAGTTTGATCATCTTTGCAATTGTTGTCATTTTTATTCCAGATGATCCTTTTTCCATCATCACCGCCCAAAGTAGTTATATGAAATTCTTGAACTGCTTTTCTTAATTCCCTTAAATGAATTCCTCTAACCTTAGTTTTATTAGCTACAATGGAAGGATCAGTCCACTCAGTTACATCAGAAGTCCCACAATAAGCCAATAGATCACCTCCCTTAATAAAAAAGAGCTACCATATAGGTAACTCTTAATTATTCATTCTGTTTTCAACCTCAGCTTTATAATCTGGGTCCTTGATATCCTCAACTGTGATTTTTCCATGCTCAATAAGTCTGATTAATGATTTAATTTTTAATTCACTTAATGCCATTAGATTAACCCCTCGCTTTCTAATATCGTTTGATAAGCTTCGTCAATATCATTCTGGTGTTGCAACCTTTCTTTTTTCAGTTTTAGGTCTGACAATGGATGCTCATACCCTTCTGGGAAGTTGCCATTTTCAACATATTCTCTAACCTGAGCTTGAAACCCCTGAGGGATACTAAGTTCTGAAATTTCTTGCAACCTTGCATCCTGCTCAGCAGAAAAAGTTATTTGCTCAAAATTGAGATTTGTCAAATGATCATGTTTTGCGACCATGTCCTCCCAGTGAGTTCTGAAATTAGCATAGTGAGTTTCCTCGACCCCTCTATTCTGAAGAGTCACCCGATAAGTACAGGGAGTGTATTCTCCATTTTCATATATAATCATTTATGCTGCCTCCTTATAATAATTTTTGACTTTGAAAGCCCCTTCTTGATTTCTGCAAATATAATCAAATCTATCTTCTAAATATAAATAAAAGTTTTCTGAACTGGCATGATCAGCATGACCTTTCCAGCTATTAAGTATTTGCTCAACTTTCTCTTTTGAAATTTTACCTTTAATCAATAAATCTTTAAATTTACTCAGCTTTTGCTTAATTCTTTTTTTGCTGCTATTTCTTAATAACATATGAGTCGGCCAGATTTTATAACCGACCATATTTATCCCCTGTTTTAGTGGGAAAATTTTAGTTTTATTTTTATTCATTTTCAGATCTAGTTTATCGATAACAAATTGAGATATTATTTTCTTGACTCTTTTAGCTTTTTCCCGAGAATTAACTACAATGCACATGTCATCCATATAGCGCAAGTAAAATTTAAGACTCAACTTTCTTTTACAGAACTGGTCCAGCTCATTCATATACAAATTAGCGAGCAGCTGGCTTGTAACATTCCCCAGAGGTAGTCCTAAATCATAATAATACAACTCACTTTCATATTTTGAGACCGGCAGTCCGGTTTGGTCCGGTGAGTTATCGATTATTTTACATAGTAACTGCAGTGTGTCCCGACATTTAATCTTTTTAGCAAGGATATTTTTGATAATATAATGCTTAATACTGTAGAAAAAGCTTTTAATATCAGCTTTAATTATCCAGGGTTTATCCCATTTCCATTTTGATTTCCTTAAAAAGTGCTGTATTCTATCGGCCGCTGCATGAGTGCCCTTTCCTTTCTGGCAGGCATAACTATCCTTAATAAATTTCCTCTCAAAATCATCATTAATTACATTGTGGATTGCAAATTGGACTATCTTATCTCTGTATTTTGGAGCAGCTATAACTCTTTCTTTAGGTTCGTGGATAGTGAAAATATTATATTCACCCGGCTGATAGCATCTTTCTATTAATTCTTTTCTGAGCTGATCTAAGTTATATGTTAAGTCTGCAGAGAAGTTAAGTGCTTCCTGGCTGTATTTTGTATTAGTTTTCTGGGTTCTATGATAAGCACGATCAAAATTTTCTTCTGTAATAATTTTTGAAAAGCAATCGTCAAAGTCATTATGATTTTTCGACAAAATGCGTGTTCTCCTTTCTCTATATATCGGGATACTAAGGCTTATGTCATTATTAATGTGTTTACACCTGGCCTGCTGGCCGGTGAGAGAATTGAGTTCCTTTGAGACTTATAATAACGCATAGTCTAGCTGATGAAGCCGTAACCGCACCATTACTGATTATGCTATATCTCAGAGCGAGGGCGCCAACCGCGATTGTTGTTCGCATTCGCAGAATCATTCGCATTCAGGTTCGACACACCGTTATTGCCGCGATTCACGCGTTGGGCCACATATAACTCAATCCTCAATATTTAGTTTTAAGATTTTCTTATCCAGCCACCAATCATACGGCCGATTTCTGATAATTTTCTATCAATATTTTTATAAAAACCTTTATTAATTTCTTCTCGAGCATAAGATATTCGATTCAAAGTTTTACAATGCTGCAAACACCCATCCGCTTCATCTAAGTAATACTTTCTTTTGGATTTAACTTTGTTTGCTTTTGCCAAATATGCTAATAGATCAAGGTGAGTGTTAACTATTCTTTCGCAAATTCTATATTTTTCTGCATTTGTGTAGTGTTTTAGAGTTGGATATATTTCTAGTAATATCTTTTCAGCTTTTTCTTCAACTTTTGTTTTCTTTTTCTTAATTTATATCACCCCTCAAAACCAATGTTCCACCTGGACCTTCGTCCAGGCTTCCACATTTAAAAGACAAGAGATCAAGTGCGCGCAAGCTTTAAGCGAGGGCGCCAACCGCGATAGTAGCTCGCATTCGCAGAATCATTCGCATTCAGGTTCGACACACCGTAAATGCCGCGATACACGCGCCGGGCCGGGTCAGCATCAGAACTATCTTGACACCAGCTGTAACTTCCGTTACCGAATTTGTTATGTGTCAGCAAATCACCATCTGAAAAGTTAATATCCCAACTGTTAACTGTCGGCACATATGCTGGATAATTCCAGTTATTTGCTAATGCTTTTTCGTGTATCGGCAGCATTAATGCATTCCATTCGTTCGCAGATCCAATAGAACCTCTGTCAGCATCATTATAGCTGTTGAGAGGGTCTGAAGCTCCACCTTTAAGCAGCGCAACTTCATATCTTAAACCATTCACCGAAACTGTTGCATCCTGTCTGGTTGCTGTTAGTGCAGAACCTGATGAGCTCGTTAAATTATGATGTTCGGCTCCCGCTTCTCCGGCTAATAATCCGTCTCCATAAACAGCGCCTTGGAGGTATAAGTGGTCCCAACTAATAGTATGTCTAATTGGCTTTTGTGGAACCATATATATTTCACCCTGGAAAGCAAACTTAAGCCAGTTGGTATTTGAGAATTGACTGGTGCCTTGGGTAACTCCAACGGCACTTGCTAAGTCGTCACCTGTAATAAAATCGCTTGCTGGTACTATTCCGAAGAATCCTGCATCCATTGTTCCAAAACTCAATGTATCTGGATTACTTATATCTGATGTTGCTACTTCTGAATGAATTTTCTTGAGATATTCTATCATCTCATCTGTAACATTGCTCGGATTAAGAGTTGTTTCAGCCGGGACTGTGATTGTAGATTGCGAAGCGTCAAGAGTTACGCTGACTGAACCTTCATCTAATCTTACTGGCAATACCCAATCAGGACTATTCCCAGCATCCAACCATAATCTCGGAACTGCAAAAACCTTCAAACCTTCCTTAGTTTCATTAGCTTCTAATTCAAAAACTTCATTTGCCATTTAATTCACCTCTCTAAAAATCTATTCGTTATAAACTGCCCCGACAACTTCTCCCGAGAAGAAGGCTCCCCCTCTTTCTCTAGTTATATCGACGGTTCTGTAACCTTCATCATTTACCATAATTAAGCCTTCTTTATACATTTTTACATCTCCAGCCATAATCTCACCGAACTTGTTTAATAGAACATTAAGGGCTCCTGATTCATCATAACCCTGTATGCCATCTCCTGACATTTTCCAGGCATCCCATTCATCCACTACAACTTCATCCTCTTGAGCAGCGAAACCAGTTACCATAGCAGATTGGACCTTTTCTTTTTTCTTTCCTTTGATAGTAAAAGTACCAGCTGTCATTATCAGATTAGCTATTAATTCATCTGACATTATCTTTTTAGCTGAAACATTTTTTATTTTTGCGTCGGTTATTGTCGCATTTGCTATCTTAGCAGCATCAACAGCCAGATCTTCAATCTTAGCATTGGAAATAGCAGCATCTTTAATTTGAGCATTGCCAACTGCTAGATTAGCTATCTTAGCTTCTGTAATAGCAAGGTCTGCTATTTTAGCTGTACTAACAGCAAGGTTGGCTATCTTAGCATTCTCGACAGCTGCAGATCCTATTTTTGCACTTGTTATTGTCGCATCAGCAAGCTTTGCAGTAGTTACAGCAAGATTAGTAATTTTAGCATTAGTGATAGCCGCATTAGCAATATGGCCTGTGTTAACAGCAAGCAAAGCTATTTTAGTAGCAGTAACAGCTTCATTAATCATATGCTCTGTATTTACTACATCATCAGCTATTTTATCGCCATCTACTGCATCAAGTGCTATTTTGGCTTTGGTTATAGCTGCATTAACTATATCGTCTGCATCAACTGCAGCATTCATCACTTCTGACCAGTCTATACCGCCGGCAGTGGTCGCTGAAACAACATCAGTTTTATTGCTTTCGCCAGCTATAGTCACAAGCGAAGCCTGCACATTATAAGTAGTAGATTTTTCAGCATCAAAAGAATCATAATTATTTTTTGAAAAATATTTTTTGTAACCTGAGCCATCATCAATATAGAAATTGTATCCTAAGACATCACCTCTGGATGATTCGTCACACTCTACCCAGATATGATTGAAGGAAGCTTTGACTATCAAGTTAGTCGGTTTATTAACCGGCAACCCCTCTGTATCAGATTCAAGCTCTAACTTATCTGTCTCTTGATATGGACTGCTTGACATAACTGACTCTATTTCACCCTGAAAATCAATTGGAGGTTCTTTATATACCCTCCCGGTTAATTCTGTGGTCATGTAATTATTGTTTGCCTTATGACTTATATTTTCTAACATTACATTTTCTGAAAAACTTCTTTTAACCACTTTTGGTATATAGTTTATACCGAGATAAGGAGAATAATGTATCTGAAAATTAACCTCTTTTTGGTCTTTGCACTCATAAAAGTGCATGTATTTTGATAATATTTCAGCATGATCTTCAGTTTGCACAAATTTGTTTTTATCAGGAGAATAAGTTTTCTTAGGCTCAGAAACTTCCGTATATGAATATTCGTTATCAGATAGTTTTTCAAGTGGCTGACCATATATTTTAAATTGCTGAATATATAGATCTTGATCGCTGGTATTATGAAACCTTACTTTTCCACCCGTTTGGTCAACATCAATGTCGTACTGGAAATAGACAGACATATCATTGCCTGAAGAATCCTCTACCCTTATTTTTGGAGCTTCCGCTTCTAAATTAACAGCTATAGAGGTGGGCCAGTTAATTTTTATCCAGGCGCTTGTCTTATTTGCTTCTAAAAGCATATTTGCCTGGTCAGCGCTTTTGTTATAAGTTTCTTTGTTGTAGTACATCCAGCAGACTTGCCTATCTACAACTCTGAACTGATCATATTGAACAGAAACCCTATCATAATCAGAAGAAATGTTATTGAATTCCATCTTTTTCACTAAATTTTCATCAAAATTAACTTCTGTTTCTATAACATCCATTCCATTGAATGGAGTTTCTAGTATTAATTCATCTTCATTGCTCATGTAAAGAGAGCCATAAACACTTTTAATTAACTCCGAAAATTCATCCATAACGCGATTGTCTTTCTCAAAATGAGCATAAGGCACGCTTATGTGATTTCCGGATGGATCTGTAACGTCTTCAAATATTAAATTACTTGAATTTATCCCTATTTTTTCAGCTAAATAATGTGCTAAAGATTGGCCAGTGTTATTATTGTTGCAAATATCCCAACCTAATTTAACTTCATGCTTTTCGAATTTAGCTTTTAAGCCATCTTTAATCCTGTCATAAATCTTTATAGGGTACACATGTTTTAGATTTTCAAATTCTTCTGGAAAACTTTGTGTATATCCTGTAAAAATGGTTATTTCTATCTCTGATTCAACCAACTCGATATCTTTGAAAGGAGGAAGACCAGTTATCATTGCTGAATCTACTTCTTCTCTTAAATGACCAGAGAAAAAATCTTTAACAATTATTTTGTCGCCTTCTCTTATGAAATTGTTTATACTTTCATCAGTGTTTAAATTGAGGTCAAAGCTAGCTGTGTCAGTAGAAATAATGCCAAGGAGACCGTTTTTTTCTTTATTAATATTCAATGTAGTTAGATTAACTTTATTTGTTATATCCTGGTCTAAAGTTTCATTATAAATAACTATCCTATGATCTTGAGCATTATTAAAGTTTTTACAGTCTTTTTGGTAACCGTATGGAACAGCTATTTCTTTTGGCACTATTACCACCCCCTCCATAAAAGAAAGGCCAAGCAAAAGCCTGACCTTTCAAATATAATTATCATTCTATTAACTCAATTTCTTTAACAACTTCTTTTTCATACATAGCAATATATTTATCATCTTTTTGGAAATAATAAACACCACTATGAGGTACAAAGGAATCTGCAGCAATAGTTTTATCTTCTCTGCCATCATTGAATTTTACCAAATAGCTATTCATCTTATTGATCACCTCTGTTTATGCTTCATCATCTTCTTTTTCTTTAATCCACTTCAAGAATTCTTTATATAGGTCCTCTCTGTCAGTACCCAAGAAAGTGTTATTATGCGGAGAAAATTCATAAGTGTTATTTACAACTTTTCCTCCGCCTTCACCCTCAGGAATACCAGAACCACCATAATAGTCATCAGAACTGGTTGAATCATCAGCTGTAGGAACCTTAGTTGTATCAAAGTCCATTCCAGCCTCTCTGAGTTCATCCTGCAGGTTATCTAAAATACCCTGCATATTATCAAAGTCCTGCTCTAAGTTGCCAGTGAAGTTGATATCCTGTCCATCAAACCACTTGCTGAACATTTCCTGATATACTTCTGATTCCATAAATGCCTGGATAAGTCCATCTTTTGCAGATTCATAAATTGATTCACCCAAAGCAGTCCTGAAATCAAATAAGTCCTCTGACTCTAAAGCAGCATTCATTGCATCGCTTAAAGCGTTTTTAACTTCCTGCATTTGCTGGGTTATCTCTTTTGACTCGCTAGATAGCAGACCCATTTTTTCAAGAAGATTGTCGATTTCTTCTTCGGTCATACCTGCGGCTTTAGCCTGATCAGTAAACTGTTCAATTATAATATCATTGATATTTTCCATATCTTCCATATTTTTAGATATGTCAATTATTTTAGAAAAACCTGAACTTATATTTGAGCCACTAATGAGATTTTCTGCATATTCCAGTGGATTGCTTCCTGAGTAATTAGCTAACTTAGTGTTAATTGACTCAAATAAATTCTCAAAATAAGTATCCAATCCGCTCAGATTAAGGTTATAAACCATGCTGGATATATTATTTTTAAGTGTATCGAAATAACCAGATAGCCCCTGAATAAAGGAATCTATCATGCTACTACCGTCAGCAAATGTACTGATAAAACTACTTCTGACTGTTTGCATAACAGTAACAATATTATTGGTTGTCCTGGCTAAGTTTCTGGCTATATTAGTTATCGTGCCGTCCATTCTCCTTATTTCAGCACTGGTATAACCTGCAGCCTTATAAGTTTCTTTTAGCTGTTCTTTATACTGCTCTAAAGCCTCAGCTTGACTAATATAGTTAATGCCCTCAAAACTTTCTAATCTGCTTGATTCAGCTATATTGTTCTGTACCTTTTTGAGGGCTGATACTGTATCAACATAAGTTCTAAGTTGTGCTTGAACTGTTCTTAAGTCAGTTGAGAAACCTTTATCTATACCGCCTTTTAGCCTTTTAACCTGATTAACAGTTATGCTGCTGAACTGCCTTTCAAACTGTTCTAATCTTTCAAAAGGTAAATTCATTACATTGCCACCATAACCACTGAACATGCTTACATTTTTGCCTAATCTACGGGTTGTATCATATAAGCTGTAGGAATGATGCTCTCTTTCTTTTCCATGCCACCATCTATCCTGATCATAACCAGTAATATCGACATTGCCAAAGTTAGGTCTATTTCTTAACATGAAATCGGCCTGACCTTTTACCTGGCTCCTGGCTAAAGTTACATTTTGGTTGGTAGGATTTTGAGCAACAGCTTTGATAATATTCTTTGCTGTATCTTCAGTGTTATTTTTAATGCTTTGTAATAAACTAAGTTGTTCTTTATCGACTTCCAGCTGATTTTGATATTCAGCAAGTATCTTTTCATTTTCCTTCTGATTATATGACTGAATAGCTCCAACAATACTTAAACCAGCATTTGCTATCCCAAAACCTGATGTTAACTTACCCATCATATCTGTGGCGTTGCCAAAGTTCTGGAATTGATCATACATGCTTTTACCGCTGCCAATTAAATTACCTATCAAAGCAGCATCTTCATTGCCGGTTATATTAGCAATATTATTAGCAAAGCTGCTCAATTCATTTGTTAAATCAGATATATTAGCGTTAAACTCGGTAGTATCGCCGTTAATATCATCTAACTGCTTTTCTATTTGTTTTCTTAATTCTTCGTTCAAGTTATTTAGTTCATCCATTTTATCTTGATATTCAGCTTTCATATCTTTAAAACCAGAAATCAAATCAAGTATATGATTAAAGTTTTCTGTGTCTTTAGATACTTTTGCTAAATATTTTAGTGCTGGATTATCACCTAAACCTGATGCTTTTAAAGCCCATTCATTTGCAACATTAGAAGGAACTCCACCACCGACTTGACCTCCAATAGCAAACCCACTAAAGCTTCCTGTGTTGATTGATTCAAGTATTGGCAGCCATTTCTTAGTTGATGCCGCATTAATGACATATTCTCCGTCGCTTAACATAGCAGGGATACTATCTGATGTTGAAGTGCCTGGGCCAGAAATATAGCCTCCAGTAGCATATTCATGACCAGTAAACATTTCAATAATTTGCTTAGGCAATGCTGTCGGTGATAATTCAGAAGGGTTTGGAGCTCTAAACCAATCAGCCCAAATTTTATTATCTTCATCATTGAGCAGATTTGTTATTGGATTTATGAATAATTCTTTAAAACCTTCTACCATACCATCGAGTGATTCTTCAAAGGAAGTTTGCATATCATTCCATACACCAGACCAGAACTCTTTTGAAAATAAAGTATCTATTTTTTCTTGAGTCCAGTCTCCAAGTGAATTCCAGATTTCTTGCCACTCTAACTTTGCTAATAACCATAAATCTTCCCAAAAACTTTTAGAAAATAAAGTTTTTAAACCTTCTTTGAATTGTTCTTTCCACTCAGTATAATTTTCTATTTCAGGATCTAAGAGAACTGACAAGGTAGCGCCAATAGTTAATCCACCAGCAAGAGCTAGTCCTGCACTTCCTGCAGTTTTTGCAGCTCCACCAAGAGCCATTTGAGCACCCATCTTAAGAAGAATACCTTGAGCAATCAATTCAGCGATAATAGCACTCATTAATTTTGCAGCTGTAAATGCTATAGCTATAGTTCCTATTCCAATTGTGAGATCTATTGCTGCATCTAAAGTTAAGTTTTCATCAATTAGATCTGAAATTCCAGTTGATTCATTTAATTGTTTGTTTGAATTATAGAATTCGCTTACATTAGGTATCCAATTTTGATTAAGTTCATGAGCTGCTGAAGGCGCATAATTAGAGCCAAGATATTCAATGAACTTGTCCTGCATCTCATCACTTAATGAAGCTAGAGTTTGGTCTGCTGCAAGCTCATAATTATCTTTAAATAGTTCCCAGTAGTTAGTAACAGTTGTGGCTGCAGCTGCTGCAAACCAATCTTTTGATTGGGCTTCTAATCCTAAAGCAGATTCCATACCTTCAAAGAATTCCTGGTTAGAGTTTAAAGCAAATTGATAGCCCTGGTCTCTAAAACCTGTCATACCATAAGGCACACTTGAATTAGCTCCACCTTCAGCTCTGTAAATAGCCTTTAATAGTTCTCCGATTCCACTGTTACCAATTTCTCTTTCGATCTGTTCTTCAATAGATCCGTCTGAGGGCATCACTTTTTGCTTAAACCAGCTGCTGAAATCACTTGCTAGGTTTTTCATACCATCAAAAGTAAATTCACCTATACCAATAACTGCATCTATTGCATTTTCTACTGTGAGTTCAACACCGTATTTTTCTTCAATCCAATCTTTTAGGGATTGAGTTATTTTGGTTATTTCATTAAAACCCCACTCAGCAACCTCTAAGGTTATTTTGCCTATATCCTGAGCTTTTTCTATCCAGGTAGTTTCTTGCCACCATTCTTTTAACTCATCCCACTTTTCAATTGTTTGATCAACAGTATTTTCTGCATCCTCTTTTAATTCATTCCACCAGTCGCTAATATCCTGGACTGCTGTTTTTGTCTTATCTCTTATATCCCACATATTGAGATACCATGCAGCTCCGAAAGCAAACATAGCTGCAGAAACTAAACCAATTGGTGTTAATAAAGACATTAATGCAGTACCTACAGTAGCAAAAACTGCAACTGTGGCTGTCATTCTAAGAGCAAAGGTTAGTATTGACTTAATAGCTTCTCTGTTCTCTGAAACAAAATTCTGTATTGCTAAAGCCCATGATCCTATATCATCAAGCATTGAGTTAATTTCAGAACTAAAACTTCTTCCAATTTCAATAATAGAATTAGCAACTCTTTCTTTGGCCTTGTTGAATCTAAATGGAATAGTATTAGTAGCTTTTTCAAATGCCGCTTCCATACTTCCAGCTGAGTTTGACATAGCGTCAACGCTTTCTCTTAAGCCGTCAATATTTTTTATCATTGGAATAATTGCTCTTGCAGCTCTGATTTCAAAACCTATTCCTTTTAAAACATCCTGCATTTCCTGATCAGATAAACCTTCTAACTGATCTGATAAATCTTCTACAATATCAACAATTCCTCTGAACTTACCAAATTCGTTATAGACTTCTACACCAGCATCAGCTAACTGACTACTTTTCTGTATTAAACCATCATAAGCCCTGGCTAAAGATGTGCTTGCCATTTCAGCGCTCAAACCATTTTTAGTGACAAAGGCTAAAGAACCATACATATTTTCTAAACTCTCATTAAGCTTTCTTGCAGAAGGTAGCAATTCACCCTGAGCATTTGACAGCTGCTCATATGTAATTACACCTTTTCTAACTGTCTGGAATTGTAAATCAAAAACTTTAGTTAATTCTCTTATTTTTAAATCAAATGCATTAATAGTTGCTATACCAGCATTAACAGCAGTTTGAGCATTAGTCATACCTGCAGTAGCTGCTCTTGCTGATAAATCAAGAACTCCTATAGAATTACCGGCCTGAACACCGGCCGAAACAATATCATAAAGAGCAGTGGAAAGACTTTCCGCTGATTCACCCACTCTATTTGATACTGATACTACACCGTCTTGCAACTCTCTGAATTTCTTAGCACTGGTATCAAGCAATGTATTAACATTTGCCATTGCCTGTTCAAATTTAGCAAATTTATATATAGGAATACCCGTTAGGGCAACCAAAGCTGTAAAAGCTTTTAAAGCAACATTTCTGAGAGTTCTTAAGGCATTATTTAGTTTAATGAATGCTGCTTTCATTTTTGCAACTGCAGCAGATATTTTTTGAGCATAACCTATTACTGACCGAGCCATATTAGCGAACCTTCTCTTCATTTCTCTAACTTTTCTGATTGTGTCATCCATAGCAGAAAGTTCTCTTCTGGCCCTGATTGCCATTTCTATTGCAACACTCTCATTCATTTGCTTCACCATCCTTTCTGTTTATTAATCATCTTTATTATTGTGAATAGCATTATTCATCACTCTAATTATTTCTGTGATCCTATCCATTAAAACAGCAGGCTGTTCATAATACCCTCCGGAATAAGGTAAATGTCTTAGCTCCCAGTAGCCACCCATATTAGTAGAACACATTGACTTAACTTTATTAATTTCAGAATTGAGGTTATTATAATATTTTTTGCTTTCATGAGGTGGTGGCTCTGTCGGCTTCCCTAAAACTCTATTCCTGCAAATTATTTTAAGGGTTTCATGCCTCTTTAGTTTTTTTCTTCATCATCCTTAGTTTTAGCTAAACCATTTTCTTCTTTGGCTATTTCTAAGAATTTATATAAAACTGGGCTGAGTTTTCTCTGGTTTTTAATGTTAGTTTTGTTAATATCCTGATCTAAACTCCATTCAACCAGTAGGCTGGCCCAGATATCATAGTTCGGATTGTCATTGTCTTTATACTCTTCTTTAGGTGTTAGAGTAAAGTCTTTATCGCCTCTTACCCGGACATTTTTAAATTTATTCTGCTTATTTTTAACATACTCATGCTCTCCAATTGTTAGCTGCCTATAACCCTTTACATAATTAACACCATCACTGACAGTTATAAACTCATTATCAACAGTAACCTTTAATTCATCATCACTGTTAACACTTTTCCCTTTAACTTTAGTACTTTCAATAGTCCCTTCTTTTACTTTCCCTTCCATTTCTACAACTTTGTTATCTTCGCTCATAATTTATTCCTCCTTAAGTGGTTTAAATAAAAACAGGCCATTTTACAGGCCTGTTAATAATCCATAATTTAATACTGTGTATCCTGGCTATCAGTTAACATCATTGCAACATTATATCCTGCAACTGTATCCCAAAAAGCACTTGCCTGAACGCTTACAGTAACTTTGTCAGGTCCGCTAATATTAGCAGTAGCCTGAGTAATCTTTAACTTAGGATAATCAATTGACAAAAATGGAGTAGTATCATCACTTGCCATTCCGATATCAAGTTTAATCGGTATAATGTTGTTAGCTTTGGCATCAGCTTTTAGGGTTTCATAATGCGTTGCATCAAACTGCATAGTGATATCAATAGTATGCTCTCCACCCTGAGCGTCTAAACTTCTGCGCTTCTGGCTTAATCCATAATCCTCACCATCAATATTGTTATTGTGAGTAAAGCTAAACTCATCAACGATACCGGTAATATCCTCATCAGTTCCACCTGCATCCCAGGTCGCTGTAGTTTCCCAGCTGAATAATTTTTCTCCTGTGTTTTCTGTAGGTGAAACTGAAGGTTGACCTGTACCTGCTTCGCTTTCTAATGATAATATGCTTGCAGTATAAGTAATAATTGATTGCTCAGATAAACTAAACTGCAGCTGACTTATTTTAGATCCTTTGTAAAGTTCCCAGTATGGATCATCTGAGAAAAACTTTAAGAAAGTAAGCCAGTTATCCATCTTTTGCCCCGGTTGAAAAGTATGCCTATAAGGACCAGTTCCTGCGCCTAAATCCTCTGGTGCTGCCTGCTCTGGACCAATAGCATGCTTTAATATCATTGGCAGAGTTTGTCTCGATACTTCTGCCGGTATATCTCCACCAGGGCCCTCAGATGTTTTGTAACCATCCTGAGCAAATCTATTACCTGTCAGTGCTTCACTCTGAACAGTATTAATATTATCTTCAAGGTTATTACCTGTTGCCAGCAATTTAGTTAGAGTTGTAGCAGCTGTAACTTTATCAGCCTGCTCTCCTATTGCTGTAACAGAGTTTCTTCCTGTTGCTCCCATTTATCTCACTCCTTCTATAAGTTGTCATAATAATTTCTGCCCTCGATTAATATCATTGCAATGAACTCGATATTATCAGAGGGGCCACGTCTCATATATTTAACTGTAATATTAACACCCTGATTAAGTGTTCCATCTAATCGAGGATGCTGCTTAATAATTTCAACTAAACTGTCTACTTTACCGATAAAAGCTGTCATATCTCTGTTTTCTGGCGCTTCCTCAACATAATAGACCTTTGCCTTGCCACCATCATCATAGTTAAAGTTAAGCCCATTTCCGAGCAATGACTGGCCTGTATCCGGTTCAGCACAAATAGCAGGATAATCTTCAGCTACAAAGTCATCATAATAACCTGTGAAATTATAATTGATTGTTGTATTAGCAGCTAAAATAGTTTTAATAGCTTCTAAAGTTTGACCCATTATACTCATAATTCACGCCACCTTATTGTCACTTTTATGACTGATTGCCACGCCTGTAACACTTCATTGAACTCAGGTTGTGGTGAAGACTCATCATATTCAACTGAATAAGTTTTAATATTGGCATTTGATAGATCAGCTTCATCTAAAACTTTCTTAACTTCTGAAATGAACCAGATAACTGCCACATCACCATTGCTGACATTTGAATAACAGTTAAGGAAAAAAGGTGTTTCAAATTTTCCTTTTCTATTTTTATACTTATGATCAGTAACAATTTCGTGACAGATAGCATATTTATCAAAGCCCGGGCCAGCTTCATCAGGTTTTAACTGATTAAATTTAGTCATTGGCCTTATTTTATCCAAAGCAGTAATATTACTTAATAGTTTAGATTCTAAAGCCTGTAGTAAATCCAACATCAAAACTCACCAACTTCCTGACTTCTCTTTGTACATAAGCAATTATTTTATATTTGGCATTTTCCCAGGCTGTATGCATAAACTTATAAGCCTGAATACCAGGGGAATCACCATATTTATACCATGCAGGTTTATTAGGATGGCCTGATTTAGCTCCTCGCTGCCCGGTACCGTATTCAACGAAAGGGGCATATTCCATTGGAGTAGCAACAACGCCATCTACAAAGCCAAATTTATTGCGAACAAATGAAAAAACACTGGCTCTAAGAGTCCCAGTATCAACAAGTCCCATATTAGTTATTTGTTTTTTAATCTCAGCTTCTAAAATGAAAGCAGCCTGCAGCATAATCACTTCTAATTCTGTCTCAACATCACTTTTAATCTTTTGTAACTGATGAATCGTATCGTCTAGTCCTTTAAAATCTACTTCAATCCAGGCATTTTGAGCCATATCACAATCACCTAACTTAATCTAACTAAGCTGCATTTAATCTTTCTGTTAAAAGGCTTTTTTATAGGACCGACTATTTTATACTGGCCGTCTATAATATCGCCTTCTTTTAGCTTATTTGTCAACATGCCTATAAGATGAGCACTACCGGTGTAAGACTCACCTTGTTCAGATGTATTATAAGAGGCTGCATTTTCAACTATTTTGCAGGGATAATTTTCTATAACTGTTTCAAAGGTCGGATCAGTGCCGGTCCCATCATCAAACTTATAATCAGAGCCGGAACTATCACTGTCAGTATCGATTTGTCTGGTTACTTTTACATTTTTATAATCCATTTAAAACACCTCATATCATATCTACAGAAATAGTCGACCCTGAGCCTTCCTCATCCTCTTCATCTACATAGTCTTCCCACATATCCATGACCTCTGCCGGGACATCAGAAAACTGACCAAACTGATTTTTGACATTATACTTAACACTCGAATCATCATCAGACTCTGATTCAGCTCCAGTTTTTCTGGAAAAGTTAAAATCAACATATTTACAGACGCTGACTTTTAACACTGGATCTGTAGTTGATTCACCGGTTATCTTTTCACATTTAGAGTTACCTGCAGCTAATAGCATTTCTAATTTACTGTTATAATTATCTATTTCTTGAGGTATTTCTAAATAATCTTTAACCTCATTTAAAGTGGCATACTCAACCATCATTATTCACCATCTTTTTCAGCAAGAGCCTCTTTGACTGCAGCTAACAGCTTATCCTTATCATTTCTCAGGCCGCTTCTGCCTTCTAATTTTATGTCCTGGGCTACTTCATATAATTCATCAGAATTCATTTCCTCTAACTCTTCATCAGTTGGCTGATCATTTTCTTTTTTGCTGGAATCATCTTCATTTTCAGCAGGTGGTTTGGGTTCTTTTTCTTCAATCTCTCCTATAACTTTTGAAACTAGATCATTATCTTTGAAGAAAGAAACATCTTTCTCATCAACCTCTATTTCAGAACCAGCTCTATGTCGATTGCCGTTATATTTAACTTTTCCAGATAGTTTAACTTTTACTTTTTTACTCATTAATCGCACCCCTTTTCTTGAATAGGGCCCATTTCTAGGCCCTATTGATTAATTATATTTAATTTGATTAGGCAGTATGCACATTAAGCACATAGACCTGATCTATTCTTTCAAAACTTGGCAGCACAATTCCTGAAACAGTTGTTTTGACATTTACAGGAGTTGTTTCCAGCTCTGTGGTAACTGCAATACCAGTATCAACAATTTGAACATCTGCATTACTGTTACCAGTCATAAGGTCAGACTCTTCCGGAGTTGTACCGTAATAAGTATTACCCAGAGTTCCTGTAGGTAATAATGAAAATACATCATCAGGGAAGAATAAGTTCCCAGACTGATTTTTAACTGTTTTAGAATACTTTTTATTATAAACTGTAACAGTCAAGCCGAGCTTATTAGAGAGATAATTTCTCATAATCTCGTCAGTCATAATCAAAGTACCGCCGCTGGCATAACCATTAGCAATAATATCCCCTCTGATGCTTTCGTTCTGAATTAAATAATTCCATGTTTTACGAGTACAAACCGCTCTGGTAGGTCTTTCTCCAGTCTCTTCTTCAATAGTATCCTGAGCAGACTGAATGTCTTCAACAGGATTAGAATTGGCAATATCAGACCACATATCGGTGCCAGTTAATGTTTCCTTATGATTTGATAAGTCATCATTAGGATCATAATCATAAACATAAGCCTTTCTATTAGCCTCAATGCTGATTCCAAAAGTTGAAATTAACTGCATTCTCATTCTCTCCGCCTGCACTTCAGCACCATTAACCAGCCCAGCTGCATCATCAAAGATGTTTCTAAGCATTGGCTGAATTAATTCGCTGTTTCTAGCAGCCATCAAGTTGTTAATATCCTGTCTGTCTTTCTCGCCAATTCTCATTGACTCTCTGAAGAATGGCATTTCAGTTTCGATTTCACTAAAACCGATTCTATCTCTAAGAGTTGGTTTAGCGTCAAAGTTTGAAGGTGTTAACGCTACAGGAAGACCTCCAGCTCCTTTAATCCATTTTAAATCCAATCCCAACTGTTTCTGTCTGGGAAATAATGCTCTTCCCAGATAAGGGATTGAGTTCGATTGTTTCTCTTTATAATAACTAGCTATTTCTTCTGCATTTGCAAAATCATAAATGCTTGGCATAGTTTTCACCCTTCCGTTTTAGTTAATTTTATTTATTCTATTAAACTGATTAAATCAGTTAAATTACTTTTTACATCATCAACAAGTGCTTCTGGCAGTTTGCTTGGATCAACAAAACCATGAACAAGCATAGCTCCACCGGCCGGGCCATGAGTTACATCAACATCATTTAACAGAATGCCTTCTACATCAACACCTGCACCAGTAGTTCCAGTTGCAGCTCCCTGTGTGTTCTTTTTCTCTACCTTTAAGCTTTCATCTTCAAGTGCTGCTCCACCAACACCTCCAACAGGACTCCCTGCAGGTAATATTTTTTTACCTTCTGAGTTAGCAGCAACATTTGTATCATCAACAGTTACGGCTAAAGCAACATAATGATCAGGAAACTTTAAAACTTCTTCTCTGTTCGAATAATCAACCTGAGTATATCTCATTAATTTTCACCATCCTTAATTATTTAATAATATTAATTATCTCCAAAGTAATGACTTTGGGCTTTTTCAGCTTCAGCGTCAGTTTCAGTCCCGCTTTGAGCTAACTTCTTACCAAAGCCACCTTTGCCTTTCTTTTTGCTGCCCCCATTAATTCCATCAAGAACAGAACCGCCATTCTGCAGCTCTTTGATAACAGCATCTTTGATAGCATCCTGAGCAGCCTTCATGCTTTCTATTCTTTCTTCAACATCAGCTTCAGCAAGTTCTGGGTTTACCTGGTGCATTTGATCAACATCAATAAACTCAGCAAGCTCTTTATTTAATTCTGATTCAGCAACTTTCTCTGCCTTATGGGCTCTAAGTTCTTTCTTTCTGAGCTCATTCTCTTTATCCTGGAGCTCCTGCTGCTTTGCTTCCAGTTTTTCTTCTTCTGACATTGTTTCCTGCTCCATCTCTTTCATTTTCTTTTTTAAGTTACCAATATCATTACGATAGCGGTCAAGCTCTTTTTTATTTTCCTCTTTTATCTTATCCAGTTTTGCCTGCAATTTTTCAGCTTCAGTTAATTTTTCATCATCACCGGTTGAGCCTTCATCTCCACCCTCGTCTCCTTCAGGGTTGGAATCGTCTCCACCTTCATCTCCTCCAGCAGATCCTCCCTGAGGGTTAGCTCCACCATCAGCATCCAGCATAAACATAGGTACAAATCTTCCGTTAATCCACATAATTAATATTCACTCCTCTACCGTCTTCTACAGTATTGAGACCACTTAATGATTAAGAGTTCTCTCAGTATCGCCGGTTAATTTTAGTATTTTATATACATTACCCCGTCTTCATTAGTCAGCCCGTCTAAAATAGCCCGTTCCTTCTAAATCGCCGGAATTAAAAAAACACCCTCTCAGGTGTTAGTTTTCTGTCCACGGTTTAAAGTTTTTAATCTGATTCACTACTTTTTCATTCCACTGGCCACCAAAATTAATTCCTCTGTCATCTACTATTGCTACAGCAGGAACCTTTTCCCTAACTACATCATCAACTTCTATTTCATTCTCAATCAACCAATCCTCAATTGCTTCCAGTCCGCCCTCTTGGTGACAGCGAGAAGAATGAACAACAACTTTAAAATCTTTTCTGAGTAATTGTATTGCACTGTCTACATTCTCAACTGGTGGGTCCGGTATAACATCAGCACCCTGCCAGCCCGATTTATAACTGTGAATAACGCCGTCAAAATCTAATATGATTGTTTTCTTATCTGGCATTTAATCTGCCTCCTTCACTTTTTCATAAGTTTTATGGAATATATCGGGCTTGCACGGATAAAATTCACCGTTTACGCCTTTGATAATGTAATCACCGCTAACAGCAGTCATTCTGCCCTCTAAAGTTTCAATGTATATACTTCCATCTGGCCCTTCTTTACCATTACACCAACGAGCAATTTCTTTTTGAACATCAGTGTTGTAAGTTAATTCTCTTGCCTCAATAATAACTGGTTTCTTTCGGTATTTAGGCATTTAATCTGCCTCCTCTATTGTTTATATGGTTAAGCGAATCATTAAATTAACTATAGCTAAAGCTAATAATATTTCCCAAATATATTCCATTTGACCACTCCTATAACTGTATGCCAATTATTCTGACATCATCAGAATACCTATGATTTAAGTTATTATCATAAGTTTTAGCAATGTAATTTTTCTTTTTAGGAATATTTGCATAGGGAACCACTATAGTTTCTACAGCTGGATAATCTTTTATATCTAGGTCAAGTTTAACACCTTTATTTTTCTCCCAGTTCGATTTCATTAATTTTAATAATTCATTTTTATCAATACCCATTTTAACCTCCTTAACCTGCATTCTTCATAGCAGCACCAATAATACCCAACAACCTTTGCCCTTCCTTCTTCTTAATCCTACCAGCTCTCATAAATCTCTTAGTTCTATTCAAAACCGCCTGCAGTTGTTCTGGACTTCTACGGCCATCTAATAACCATTCATCATAACCAGTGGCCGGGCCAGTAAGTTCAGTATTGATATAAGGACTATAAGCACATCTACAAAAAGGATGCCTGGGTAACAATATAATTTCATCAATTGTCATAACTTTATTATGATCAGCCGAACAAACCGGGCAGGTAACTGCATCTAATGTTGCAAGGTATCTTACCTTTTCTATCCCACCCTGCTGATAGACATCAAGATTAGCCTGGTTAAAAATAGCATTCATCCAGCTACGTGTTGTAGCATCAACTCTGTTTTTACCCATCTGGTCGCTTATTCCATATAATCTGCGACTGGTTTTGTTAGGATTTTCACCAAATGCAATCGACTCAAAAGCTTCTTGCTCAATCCTAAAGGCTAGATCAGTGCTGTACTTGCTGATATATTCTGTCATTGTCTTACCTTTAATCTGGACAGAATCTACAACTTCCGACTTAATAGCCTGAGTTGGAAGTGTATCAAACTGATCGCTTATTTCTAATTCAGGAACATCTTTGAGTAAATCCTGGGTAAAAAGAGATTCTTTTTTATACATAGAAGCAAGATCATCTCTATAATCACTGATAAAACCTTTCTTATACTTTTTAATCTGGTTTCTAATCTGTTTCCTAAGCTTTTCTTTTCGGTTGTACTTAGCCATCTCAGCATTGGACCACTGGCCTTTTTCATTAGCTTTCTTAAAGATTTTCATTATATCATTATCAATGCTCTCAATTGTTTTCTCTAGCTGCCTGATATACTTATCTGCATATTCTTCTTCATCGAGCCTATTCTCAATCTTGTGAATTAGCATGATCACTCAACTCGCTATCTATTTCTTCCCTGATTTCATTCCTTTCTGCTTTAATTCTTTTATTCTCTTTTTCAGCATCAGGTATTAAATCTGGGAATTTTTCCATTCCAGTTTTTCTAGAAATAAAATTAATTTCTCTTAACCCTTTCACTAAATCTAATAGCTGCTTGACTGAATCTGGAAGTATTCCTCCAAAACCAATGCCATGCTGTACTGTTGATTTACCCAGCATTCTCAGGGCCATATTATCAATCGTAACGATACCTGTCTCCAAATCACCTCTTAAGCTGTCAACCTTAGCCTCTATCTCGATTGACTTAATCTTTAATGCATCACCTGAAGGATCTCCATTACTTAGGAGAGTAGAAAGCACATATTCTGGATAGTCATTAGATATGTTCTTTTTGATATCTTCCTGCTTATCTAGCATCAACTGAGCTACATTCCCCTGCATTTCAAGGTACTGCATTTTAGCATTTGGATTATTAAGATGCCATACACTCTGTTCTTTAAAGCGCCCTTCTTTATGGTTTTCTTTCGCTTCTCCTGACATTTCACCTGAAAGGTTATCCCAAATTAATGGATCACCATGAAGATAAAATATATTTTCAAGATAAGCTTCAAGTAAGTTATAATAATCAGTCTTATTGAAAAGAGGCCCCATATCATAATCAGTTGAAAATTCTACAACTGGTATAAAATCAAATGCTAGAGGTGTTTCGGACTCTTCACCATCTACTGTCTCAACAATAGCTTTATAGCCACCAGTTTCATTTCTGACATTGTAATACTCTTTTGTAACTTCAACAGTATTAAAAGTCTTCTCTTCCATATCAAACTGCTTTGTAGTACCCTCAATTTTACAATAAACCATTTCTCCGCCCATATACTCAGTTTCAACTAAGTCTGGATCATGGATAACAAAAATAATTTCATCATCTCTTTTATTGAGTTCAACAACAGCTTCCTTAGAAAGTATCAACCAGAGGGCCAGCATGTACTTTTGATTCTGGAAGTTATTATAATCCCAGATGTCGTTAATCTTAGCTAATTTATTATCAGTTGCATTATCACTTGCATTATCTTCATTTTCTGATTCTGATTCACTCTCTGTCTTTTTCTCATTAAGCTCAGGGTTAATCTCCCGCTGCATAGTAAGAGCATTCATAATAAAAGCTGTCTTTGGTACTGGGTTAAATATTTCCCTGGTATCATCAAATAGATCATATTCTTTTAAGTAATCAGTATCATATACCTCGTTTTCATAAAAAGCCCAGGCTCTCTGAGCTTTAGTAAGTTTAGCCATGAACTCACCTCCTTAGCGTCTCCAGTCTGCTTTTTCTTTGGTAACTATGTTCCTGGTGATGTATTTACGGCCCTGCCAGGCTATTGCATTAGCAACAACCATATCTTTGCCGTTAACATCAACTTTGCCTTTCTCATCATAAATAACCTCTCTGCATTGCTCTATAAGTTCTTTATCATGAATAATTAATTCATCTTTCCTTAAGGCTGTATCCAGTTCATCAAGCATTAAGTACTTGCTGCTTTCAGTGGTGGTCCAGCCCATTTTCTTGCTCTCATCATCATTTCTGTTCTCTATCCGGGTAGTAAAATGTATATTGCTGTAATGTCTCTGATTAAATACCGTATTGAGCACTGACCATCCGTGATTATTATTCTCTATCATCAGATAAGCATTATTAAACTTCAAAGCTAAGTCAGTCAGTATGTTGCCATAAACATCAGGAGCAAAATGACCATGAACCTTTGCTATCTGCTCCCAGTTTTTAGCATCATACATAATAGCTGAGGAAGCGTCTCCACCTTCAACACCTTCAGCAACATCAGCACCAATACAATACATTCTCTTAGGCTGTGGGTCTTTCCAGTATGATATGGACCCACCTTTTTCAGTTCTAATAGGTTTGTGTTTGTCTCTATCTAAAAGAACTACTAAATTATCAAGCTTATTTATATCAAAATAAGGCCTTCCAGTATGTAGGAACGCCTCTTTAGGATTGCAGGGATATTCCTGCTCTAATTTATCTTTAAGCTCTAATTTTTTATTAAAATAAAAGTATAGCTGCTGCCAGTCTAAATGCTTTGCTATCCTCAAATGATTTAACTTTGAGAAAAAATCAGCATCAACACCCCTATATCCGTGTTGATTATCGACAGCATCTTTAAATTCTTTCTCTATTTTCTCATTTTCAAACTTAATTCTATATTCAGGTGTTTCCCACCACTCAAAAAATAGTGGAATAAAGTTGTTATTACCTTTTACAGCATCATCCCAGTATTCCTTAAACTCATTGTAACCATTGGCAGTAGTTTCTAGGATAATAATACTATCTCTTGTAATGGCCTGCCCTAAACCGGAAAGAATGTCCTGGATACTCTTCCAGAAAGCTGCCTCTGAACCGTGAAAAAAGTTTAAAGTTTTAGAACGGCCAATATCTTTATTACCAGCTGTTGCAACTCTCCACTTAGAATTAAGGTGATCAAAGAGAAATTCTTTTCTATTGTTATATTTCTCCCTGGGCTTTACTATCTCTGGCAGCTGATCATAAGGAAAACGCGCTTTATCCTGGAATATAGTATCTGTTGAATCATCTTCATGAGAAACTGTCATGCCTACAAAGTTATGTTTGGTAATTGTAGATGCCAGCTGATAGGCAGTTATTACTGAGGTAAATCCCTGCTGCCTACCTTTGAGGACTAAAAATTTAATAAAATTTATTTTACCTGATTTGAAATCATCAATTGCTTTTTTCAGCTGCTTTAAAAATTTCTGCTGCACTTTATTTAAGAAGAAAGGCACTGTTTTCTGCTCTTTGTTTACAATAACAAAAAACATCTCTATCAAAAGAGATGGGTCAGTTTGTATTTCTTTATGCAATTTTTTGGCCTGGGGAGTCGGAACATCTTTATCCTTTTCCTCATGATGAGTTGATTCAATCAGTTTGCTTGCTACTGCTAATCTATATTCTCTATCTTTCTCAATGCTTTCGCTTTCTAACCAGAGATCATATCTTTTATCAATAATCTGCTGACAATTTAACATATCACCACCCACTAACTAATCTTTAAAAAAGTCTTCAAGTTTTTTAGTTGTTTCAAGTTCAACCTGCCGCTTATCTCTCCAGTCATCAGGCTTTCTATTTTTGAGCCAGAATATTTGAGCTGTAGTATCTGGTTGAATGTGTTTTGTCTTAATTTCAGTAGTTACCATTTCATATTCGCCGGTTTTTTTATTATAAATAGATTCTTTCTTAGTCTCTTTAACGTCATAACCCAAAGCTCTTTTGAGTAAAGCGCTTTCTACTTTTCGATCAACAATTTCTTTGCCCTTTTTTAAGGCCTTCAGAAACTCCGGGTATTTTTTCTTATAATCATACAGAGTCGTTACTCCTATACCCATTTTCTCTGCTATTTGTTCATCAGTAAGGCCATCCCTAGCCCAACCTTCAATTAGCTCAAGCTTTTCATCCCAACCATCTCTTTCATAAATAGTTTTTCTAGGCATAACCTCACCTCATTCCTTAAATCTT
>Ga0182235_100104_pt1 | contig 29178 bp, 29 predicted proteins | sample hydfratesGB_TM_B_FD_132460 | JGI IMG/M metagenome (GOLD analysis project Ga0182235, IMG submission 132460) | Subsurface microbial communities from deep shales in Ohio, USA - hydraulic fracturing test GB_TM_B | ecosystem: Environmental > Aquatic > Deep subsurface > Shale gas/oil reservoir >... | reverse complement strand
ATTTAAATATAATCATTATTGATGTTAGATAGTCATCAATTCAAGTTTTTTAAAGATGAATATTTTAAATATTTCCCTTTTTATTATATTTTCAGAAGTTTTTTCCCAGTAATTTTCTTAAAAACCGTTGATTTTATGTTTTCTATTTTTAAAGAAGGTTACGTTGACTATAGAATGTCATTCTCTGGGATAAAATCTCCTTTTTCAAAATCTTTAAATTTTTCAATACTGAACTTTCCATCGTCAAAAAATATTTCACCGTTAGGATAATAATATATTTCTCCTATTTTTTCGCTATAGCTTTCTTTTTTTATGAATTTATTTACTTGCTTCAAGAAATAATTCATTTTTTGATATATTTTGGATAATTTGTATTTCTTTTCAGAATATTCTGTTTTTTCTTCTAATATTTTTTTAAATTCTTCCCAAACTTCTTTCCCAGATATAATTTCACCATTAATTGTTTCATCGAAATTTAAGAATATTTGAATTTTTTCATCATCTATTAGCTTCATATCGTTTGATATTCCTCTAAAATCTAAAATTTTAATTTTATTTTTACGACTTTCAATGCTATTTTCATTATGCTTTTGATTGGTAGTTTTTATTTTTTGAAATACATTTTTGTAATAGTCATTAAAGTTTTTGTTTTTTAAATTTTCTATATTTTCTGGATATTCTAATATATTGAATAATGTTCTGGCATCATTTTTATATATTTTTTTTGGGTCTGTTATTTTGAAAAAATAAACAATAGCATCTTTCTTTTTTGAAGATCTGTTAATTCTCCCAAGAAATTGCTCTTCATTATCTAAATATCCTATATTTTTATAACCAATATCCATATCTATATCTACTCCCGCTTCTATTACCTGCGTTGAAATTAATATGAATCCTTCTTTATTTTTAGCTTTTGATATTATTCTTTGTCTTTCTATAGGATTGTCATCCGAGGTTATTAATTCAATATCTCTTTTTATTTCTTTTTTTAGATATTTATAGAAATTAAAAGCTTCTTTTTTTTCTATAAATTCAATTAATATTTTGTCTTTTCCTTTTGTGTTTTCTAATATATGATTTTTTAAAGTTTCGAAAGATGTTCCCTCTTTTCTTAATAGTTCAAAATTTAAATTTACTCTGTTTTTAAATAAAGGATTTTTAAAATATTTATCTGGTTTTTTTATTAAATCAACAAAATGACTTTTTTTATTTTCTAGCATTTTATCTAGTTTTGGAAGAGTGGCAGACATTATTATAAATTTTATATTTAAATATTTTGCAAATTTATCAAAATAATTTATTATATCTTCCCACAAAGAATTTTTATAACTTTGTATTTCATCAATTATTATTATAGAGTTTGTTAGATGCAGTAAAGAGTAATGTGCATTTCTTGAATTACCAAAAAAAGCTTGAAATAAATTTACATGTGTTGTTATTATAAAAGGATAATGCCAAAATATTCTATCTAATAATATTTGATCATAATCACTTTTAGAATATTCAATTTCAGATTCTTTTTCATTTTTTTTATCATAATATCCTGTTAATGAATTTATTACTACTGGATCCAACTCTTGTCCAAATATTTCTTTTAAAATTTCATATGTTTGTTCAACTAATGTGTTAAAAGGGAAAACGTATATTATTTTATCCATTTTGTTTACTTCTAATAAGTTTAAAGCTAAATTTATTGATGTATTTGTTTTTCCGCTGCCTGTTGGAGCTTCCAGGTAAAATATATCTTTTTCAATATTTTGTTTTAACTCATTTTCACTTTCTAAAAACATTTCTGTTCTTAATTTATTTATTGGCATTTTTTCAAAGTTCATTTCATTATTTTTGTATTTCTCTATATTTTTATAAATTTCTGTACTTTGATAGTTTTCTATTATCTGTTCTTTTTTATCAATCAAACCAATATCTGTTATTTCTCCATTGAAGAACTCATAGGTTGCATAATAATCCGAAGATACTATCAAAGAATAATTTAGCTTTGTTAGCAATATATTTTCTATATAATTTTCTTTTATAATTTTTTCAGAATTTCTTTCAATTTTATAATAAGATTTTTGAGAAAAATAACCATGTTCATTTGAAACAATTGTATTTTTAATATCTTCAGATAATAAATCTAAGAACTCTTTGTTATTCAATATTTTATTATAATAATTACTCATTTTATCTATAAATTCATCCATATTTTCTAAGTTTGAATGGTGTCTTGAGATGTTATATGAGAATAGCAAATTGAAATATATTAATGGATATTTTTCATCATTGGATCGGTAATTCTTTAATATTTTTTCTATATAATATATTGAATATATTATTGAGGATATTATGGAATGATCTGTAGAATTTATATTTTTATATTTTTCTTTGTTTAAGCCTTTATTTGACATTTTTTCTATCTGGAAAAGTGGATTTATTTTCCCTATATCATGTAATATTATTGCGTTATAAAACATTTCATTTATAAGGCTTTTTATATTTTCCTTAATTTCTAAATTAATTATTAGATCATCTATTATTTTTTTTATTTTTTTATCTTCAAGAATTTTATTTAAATATTTTTTTGTTAATTCAGTATGCTCTATTAGTGTTTCTTTTTTATCTTCACTTAAATGAGCATAAACTGTTTTTTCATTTAATAAATTCCCCATGTCTATATACATTTTTTTCTCCTTTAGAAGAAGTACAAGATTTTTTCTCCATCAGTATATACATCGCTGCCATTTTTCAATTTTTCAATTTCTAAATTTGTGTATATTGTATTTTCAAATTCATAGAAATTATACATTTCGTTTAATTTAATTGGTTGCTTTTCTTTTAGAATATATTCATTTTCATCATCATATGGATAAATCCCTAATTCACATATTTTTTCTAAAAATATTGAATCTATATGGTTTATTTTTTCTTCTTTTGATAGGTTCACTTTTTCTACATCTTTTATATCTGCTGAATGATCATTTTTACCTAAATAAGGGATATATTCGGTTTTTTTATTTAAAAGGAAGTTTTCTATTTTCTCATATTCCTGACTTTGGTTTTCTAATATATATATATCCCATTCTGGTTCTTCTAACCATTGTTCTCTTACATTTAAGATGTTATTAGCTTCTTGAGAAGCATAACCGACTGTATTATTAAATATTTGTATTTTTTTGTCAAAATACTTTTTCTTTGGTACTATTGATATTTTAAAATCTTTTAATTTTTCATAAAATTCTGGATATTTTTCTTTTTTTTGTTGATTATATCCTTTTAACCCTATAATAGCTCCAAATACTCCTAATAATGCTATTTTATGTATATTGTTGTAAGTATAATAGGCATATTGATTTACATCTGGTTTTTTAAAAAAAGCCGTTTTTCCACTCAAATTGAATTTCAGAGCTTTCATTTTTTACTCAACCTCTTTTTTTGTATATATGTTCATCAATTTTATAGGTAATTTATTTAATTTTTCCATTTTTATTTCTGTTAAAAATTCATTATAATATATTTCTATTTTTTCTATTTCTTCTATATAATCATTTAAAAATTCAAGTTTATTAAGATCAAATACATCTTTTTCACTTTTTGAAAATTCTATAAAATTAGAGATATCTGGTAAATACATTTTTGAATCTTCTTTTGTCTCAACAAATATACCTAATTCGTTTTCACAACCAAATTTTGAATTAGTATTTAATGCTGTTGTGCTTATTAGTGCGGCTTCTTTAAATTTTTCGTATGCTTCTTCCGAATAACCTTCAAATCCTTCTACAATATTTTCATATTCTTCATATGATTTTGGGTTTACAGAAAAGCCATAAATATAATGGGCCTCATCTGTCACAATTTTTTTACCTATAGATGTCATCTGCGCATCTTCAGAAGTTGCATCTTTAAAAGGAGATAATATATCTTGTGTTATTACTTTTGTTTCAGAGTATTTGTTCATTCCTTGATTAAATTGAACTGCTCCTGTTATAGATAAATTTTGTCCACCTTCTGCAAATGTTGCTCCAAAATTTAAAACGTCTATACATGAAAAGAGGTTCCCCATCACTTCATTTGAATCCTTTTTATTTATTTCTGTTTCAAATAAATACTCGTATCTCTCAGATAGTGTTCTTGGAACTATCTTCTTTTCTTTCTTTTTGTTCTCTGTTTCAGTATAAGATCTAATATACATTACCTTTTCTCCATCTTTATCCCACATATATTTCATAGGGAATTTTACTGCTTTATCACTTGCAAAATATTCTCCTCTTGAAATTGATTTTGGTCTACCTGTAAAATCTGCATTAAAATTAGCCATCTTTGATTTTATCGACACTGCCCCGTATACTCTTTTTTTAAATTTCATATTATTTCATCTCCTTTTTTTAAATTTTCTCTATCTTCTTTATTTGAATAAAATATATTTTCTCTTGTTAAATAACCAGCAAAAAACATGTCAAAGTCTATCTTTTCTTTTTCATTCTCAAAATTAAATAAAATTGATATAAGGTTGTCTCTAAATTGATTTAGCATCAATTCATGTTTATATTTTTCAAAGTATCCTGCTATTTCATGTTTCATATCTTCAACTGTTGAACAATTTAAAAATGGTGAAACTAATTCATGAGTTTTTTTACTTTTTTTACTTTTACCTATCAAATATTTTACTATTTGACCTGCTAAAAAAGAGTATTCTTCAATATTTTGTAATTGAGTTATATCTTCTCCATTTTTTTTGAAATACTCTAAATTACTTCTTATTTTATCTTTCATTTCTACTCCTCCTAATTCAAAATAAATTTTCATTGAAATATACAAATTAAATGCTGGTATTACATAATCTCCTGATTTTTTAAAATTCTCTTTTATTATTTCTACTCCATATTTAGTTAAAATATGTTTTATATCTCTTACTTTATTTTTCTTAAAATAATTATAAAAACTATCTCTTGTTATCATCAATATTTCTTTTAAATATGAGCTGATTGATTGGTCGCGTATCCTTTCTTCAAAATAATTATTTTTTAATTTTTGATTAAAAAAATAATAATCTACCTTACTCTCTAATTCATATAATCGTGATATTGGCCTATATTCTTCTTTCATTTTTAATTTTTTAGATGGTTCGATTATTTTTTTATAGTCAAAATTTATATTGTTATCAAAATCTATGAGATAATCATAGTCTTTAATAATGGCTTTCCCATTTTCATTTTCTTTATAAATAAAATGACAGTTTTCTTTATCGACATTTTCTTGGTTGTAATCTCCTTTAAACTTACAATTTCCAGTTATATAGAAATACCTGTTTTTTAAATTAGAAAGAAATTCAAAGAAATTATATAAATCCATTGCTTGTTCAGGAGATACTCTAAATGGGGCTTCAAATTTTGTGCTTTTTAACTGATTGAATGGTTTTTTTGAATTTAAAGAAATATTTGGAATCGGTAATCCGTAAATTTCTCCTTCTCTACCTTCTCTGTTATAACTATTACTTGCAAAAATCCTCGGTTTTGTGTATAATTCGTAAAATTTTTTATATTTATCTAAATCTTTATCAAAAAATACTTTTAAATAATAACTCTTGAATTTAGAATCTTTTTCATTATTTTTTTCTTTAATTTCTTCTAATAGATTCTTTATATCTCCGTATTTATCGATTAAAATTTTTTTATATTCTTCTATATTATAATTATCCATATCATCTACTGGTAATGTTTCAGAAAGCGTGTCAAATATTTTTTGAGTATTTTTATCATTGCTTCCATATGATCTAGGATTTTTTAGTTTTTCAAAATGTGAATTTAATAATTTGATATAATTGTTTTTTTCTTTATAATTTTCCATCTTTAAAAACATTGTGAAAAAATTGTTAGAATGTATTTTTCTATTTTTTGTATCAATACATTTGTTGGTATCTAAAATTGAACTAAAATAATCTCTCTCTTTAAACCATTCATATTTTTCACTATGAAAAAGTTCATCATCATCTTTTTTGTTTTTTACAAATAAATGATCTATTATTTCACCAGTTTCATCTAATTTGATATATACTCCATCTTTTAAACTATAGTTATCTAAAATTATATTTGGGTCTTTTTCAAACTCTCTACTAAAAATATTTAACAATTCTAATAAAATTTCAAACACCTCCTTTTATTTTCCAATAACGTATCCTCCACCGAGGCTACTATTTTTTTCTAAAATTCCTACAGCATTTGCTAATTTCGCTAATTTTTGAGATTCCACCGATGTACCTACTTTAATATTGAATTTATTCCCTAAAACTTTAAAATCTTTGTATTTGTAAACTATAGGCTTTTTATTTATCACTTCTATATACTCAATAAATTCATCTTTCAAATCTAATTCTTCTTCAAAATAGTTTTCATACTTTTTTAAAAGATTGTTTTTTATTCTTTCTTTTATTAACTCTAACCCATCTTCTTTTTTCCAATAACCTTTATTTCCATCTAATGTACTGATTGAAGCATTTAAAGTATAAAGACTTGTTATAAATTGCTGTTGGTAAACATTTATTTCAGATGAAACTATATGAAAAAAATCATTGTTGATTTTATTGTAATTATTTTTGATTTCTTCAATAAATGATTTATTCAATGATTTTAATCTAAAAAAATACACTCTCCCCCTTTTGTAAACTTTATCTTTTTCAATTGGAGATAATCCGCTAAAAACATAGTACTTTATTTTATTTTCTTTATGAAACTTTTTTAGCTCCTCAGAAAAATACATACTTTGATTTATCAATTCCCCAATACGCCAGTTTATCTCTTGATAATCTATATCTTTTTTCGAAAATACAGTGGTTAACAACTCATAATATTTCATTTTATACCTCCTTTTATTAATCGTTTTACATTATATTTTTATTATATCATCATCAAATCTTTTTATTTCACTTTAATATCGTTTATTTTATTCATATTTTAATATAAAGATAAAATATATCAATATATTTTATTTCATGTTGTATTTATATTATATACCTTTTTATTACTTATTGTCAAATGATAAAAAAACTCCCTTTAAAAGGGAGTTTACACACATAGTGTTATTGTTTGAATTTTTTAAATTACCTGCAATTTAAATACAACAATTTAAATATAGAAACTATAGTTGTTATTTTTTTATTATACCATCATTTAATAATTAATTTTTGTGTTTACTTTTTGTGAGTATCATTCAAAATGCTGACTTTTATTTTTCTGGTGCGTTGATTATTTATTTAATTTTTGCTGTTTTTTAAAAGCTTTAGTTGCTGATTTTTTCAACCGTATCTATGGAGTCTATTCTTGTTTTACATATTCTTTTTGCATATTTTCATTTTTCATTTCTTTCATATTTTTTCTTAGTAACAGAACTACCCAAATTATGTTTACTATGAAAGCAATTGATTCTGCTATTGGAAAGGCAAACCATGCCGAGTCAAGCCCTCCTATCCTTGCTAAAATATACATTGATGGCAAAAGTATCAATGCCTGTCTTAAAAATGTTATTACTAAACTCGGTACACCTTTTCCAAGTGCCTGGAATGTTCCAGCTCCTATGACATTTAAAGCCATAAACATGTAAGATATGCTTACTTTTCTAAAAGCTGGTATACCAATTTCTATAAATTCTGGATTTGAATTAAACATTCTCAGAAGAGGTTCTGTGAAAACCTGGAATACTGTAAAGCCTATGGCTCCAAAGGTTAAAGCGGTTAACCATCCAATAAGAACTGTTCTTTTCATTCTTTCGGGTTTTTTGTATCCGTAATTGTACCCGAGCAATGGTAGATAACCTTGATTCAATCCAAACACTGCCATTAGATAAAAGGATTGAAGTCTAAATACTACACCCATAACACCTATTGCAGTGGTGTTGTACATACCAAGTATTCCATTTATTATAGTTATGGCAAAACTAAACATCAGTCTGTTTACCATTGCTGGTATTCCTACTTTAAAAATATCTTTTATTATTTGAAAATCAAACTTGAAAAGCTTAAAATTGAATTTAATTTCGTTTTTATCGCTAAATAGAACAATTGTTATGAATATTCCTCCAAGAGTTCTTGCAATTATAGTAGCAGTTGCAGCTCCTTCTACCCCCATTTCTGGAAATATCCATATTCCATATATCAATAATGGATCTAATATTATATTCGTTATGGCTCCAATAAACATAGTAACCATGGGAAGAAAAGTGTTTCCTTCACCTCTCAGAATGTAGTTAAATGTAGCTGGAGCAAAAATTGCCAATGAACCAGTCATGATTATCCTTATGTATCTTTGAGATAAGTCAATTAGTACGGGATCGTTTGTAAATATAGACATTATTTCATCTGATAAGAAAAAACCTATTGTTCCTATTACTGCACCATATACTATAGCCAGTATAAAAACATGTTCCGCCGCATTACTCGCTCTTTTCTTTCTTCCTTCTCCCAGAAGTCTGGATATTAAAGAACTGGCTCCTATCCCAGTACCAACGCCTAAAGCTATTATTATTAATTGGACAGGGAAAGCAAGGGATAGTGCAGAAAGGTATTCTGTTCCAAGGTTTCCAATATAAATACTGTCTATTATGTTGTATAAAGACTGAATTATCATTCCTGCTATTGCAGGAAGAGATAGTTTTATCAATAATTTACTTATTTTTTCTTGTCCGAGTCGGTCAGATTTGTTTCCTGCTGGCATAATTTATTCTCCTTATAAAATGATTTTTTAACTACCACTTTAATAATAAACGATATATAAATCAATGTCAAAGAAAATCAAAAAAGTTAGCTTTCTTAATCTTTTTATAAAAGTATCATTGCAATTATTTAAAATAACCAACCCTTACAAAATTTTGTAAGGGTTGGTTTTAATTATTATTTATTTTTCAGCTGCATTTATTACGGCATTTGCAACGTTTTCTGCAATTCCTGGTTTAAAAGCTTTTGGCAATATATTTTCTTCGTTTAATTCTTCTTCTGGAATCATTTCTGCTATTGCTTTTGCAGCTGCTATTTTCATTTCTTCAGTAATTTGTGTTCTGGCTTTTAGAGCACCTTTTAGTATCCCTGGAAAAGCAAGTACATTGTTTACCTGATTTGGAAAATCTGATCTACCTGTACCAATTATTCTCGCTCCTCCTGCTTTGGCTTCTTCTGGCATTATTTCTGGTACAGGGTTTGCCATTGCAAAGACTATTGCATCTTTATTCATTGTTTCTATCATTTCTTTTGTCACTATTCCAGGTGCAGAAACTCCAATGAAAATATCGCTGTTTATCAAAGCTTCAGAAAGATCACCTTGTAGTTTTTCTGGATTTGTCATATCTGCTATTTCTCTTTTTGCCCAATTATCTTCCATTTGAGTTAGTATTCCTTTTCTGTCTGTAAGTATTATATTTTTTATCCCAAAGTTCAACAATATTTTTGCTATTGCTATTCCTGCTGAACCAGCACCACTTATAACTACCTTTAAATTTTCTTTTCGCTTTTTTATTATTTTTAAAGAGTTCATTATACCTGCAAGAACTATTATCGCAGTACCATGTTGATCATCGTGAAAAACAGGGATTTTTAAATCTTGTTTTAGTCGTCTTTCTATTTCAAAGCATCTTGGAGCGGATATGTCTTCGAGGTTTATCCCGCCGAGTCCGGGGGATATTATTTTTATTGTATTTACTATTTCGTCTACATCGTTTGTGTCCAAACATATTGGGAAAGCATCTATATCAGCAAATTCTTTAAAAAGAACACATTTCCCTTCCATAACTGGGAGTGCTGCTTCTGGGCCTATATCACCAAGACCAAGAACTGCAGACCCATCTGTTACCACAGCTATGGTATTTGATTTCATGGTATATTTATAAACATTTTCTATATCTTTTTCTATTTCTTTACAAGGTTCAGCAACTCCTGGGGTGTATGCTATGGCTAAATCTTCTGATGTGTTAACCTTTACTTTCGATTTTATTTCGAGCTTTCCTCTCCATAATTCGTGTTCTTTTAATGCCTTTTCTCTCATATCCATTTACATCATCCCTTTTCAAAATCAAATTTGTAATTCAAATTGTATTTATCTCTTAACTCTATTATCTGTTCTCTAAGCTTTTTGTTTAATGGTGCTCCTTTGTCTTTTCTTTCGAGCCATGTTTCGTATTCTTTTTCTCCTGCAGTCCATATTCTTTCTGCTCCTGGCATCTTTTCTGAATTTCTCAATTCTCTCAATATTTGACCTGTTGTTTTTTTGAATTTTTCTGGTTCTGTAAATGCGTTTATACCAATTGCTATAAAAAAGTGTCCCAATCTATATGGCCTTTTGTTTCCGTCTTTATCAAAACCTGAAAGAGCTTTTAAAAATGCCCCTTGTTGTAAAGCAGCTGAAAGGATTTCTACAACTGTAGCATAATCATATCCTTTATAGCCACCGTTTTCTTCACCTATTCCTCCAAGAGGAACTAATGAAGCTTCTCCTGCAAGGATCAATTTTAATATTTCTTTTGGGTCTGTTTTGCTTTTTCCGTCTTTCCCAACTACCCAGCCTTCCGGTACTTCTTTACCAGCTCTATCATACATTTCAATTTTTCCTCTTTGAGATACTGGTGTTGCAAAGTCAGCGAAGAAAGGAAATTCTTCGTCTGTAGGCATAACAAAAGTCAAAGGGTTTGTTCCAAGCATAGGTTCTACTCCCCAAGTTGGAGCCACAGAAGGTCTGGCATTTGTTCCTGTTATTCCAATCATGTCTTGTTCTGATGCCATAAGTCCGTAATATCCTGCGATTCCATAATGAGTGGAGTTTCTTACCACAACCATGCCCATTCCATATTTCTTTGCTTTTTCTATAGCCATTTTCATGGATTTGTAACCTATTACATGACCCATCCCATCGTGTCCGTCTACCACAGCTGTTGTTGGAGTTTCTCTAACAATTTCAAAATTTGTTACTGGTTTTTGTATTCCATCGTTTATTCTATCTATGTAAATAGGTTTTAACCTGCCTATTCCGTGAGTATCTATTCCTCTTTTATCTGCGGCAATTAAAACATTGGCACATATTTTCGCATCTTCTTCTGGTACACCAACACTTTTAAAAACATCTGTCATGAAATTTTCCAATTTGTCAAAATCTACCCAAGATACATCATCATAAACCATAGCCATATTTTTGCCTCCTTTTAAAAAATCATTTCATTTTCATTATACTATTAATTACCCTTTTAAAAAAAGTTTTTATTTTTTGGTAATTTCTTATATAATATATATGATTATTTTTATCTCTGATATTTTTTTCAATTAACGTTTTTGTGCTTATGTAAGAATATTTAGATTACTTTTTAAAAATATATAATTTAAGTATTAAAAAGATTAATGAAAAATATTTCATAACATTCGTTCTCATTCTCAATAACCAGCTCATATAAGATTTAATTAAATAACAATATCATATTATAATTATATGAAACGATACAAAGGGGGAGATTTGGTGGCTATAAGAGTTTATTCTGAAATAGGAAAACTTAGAAGCGTATTACTTCACAGACCTGGAGCAGAGCTTGAAAATTTAGCTCCTAATTACTTATCTGATTTGCTTTTTGATGATATTCCTTTTTTAAAAAAAGCCCAGGAAGAACACGATAATTTTGCAAAAGTTTTACAAGAAAATGGTTCAAAAGTATACTATATTTCAAATCTTTTAGAAGAAACTCTTGAAAATGAAAATATAAAAAAGATTTTTTTAGATGAATTTTTGGAAATGTCAGAAATTAATAACCAGATCATTAAATCTTCTTTAGAAGATTATTTGTTATCTATGGATACAAAGTCTATGGTTGCAAAAATGATCGCTGGAGTTAGAACAAATGAACTGGAACTTAAAAAAGAGATTTTTTCGGTAAAGGTTAGAAAATCAAATATGGATATTCCATTTTTTCTAAACCCTATGCCAAACCTTTATTTTCAAAGAGACCCTGTTGCTATGATTGGTAAAGGAGCCAGCATAAACAGGATGAGAACACCAGCAAGAAGAAGAGAATCTATGCTTATGGAATACGTTTTAAAATATCACCAAGATTTTAAGGATACTCCTCTCTATTATAAAAAATCTTTCCCATATGCAGTTGAAGGTGGGGATATTTTAATATTAGATGAAAAAACTATAGCCGTGGGTATATCTGAAAGAACTGACCCAGAAGCATTAGAAACTCTTGCGGATAAAATTTTTAAAGAGTATAATGATTCTTTTGATACAATTCTTGGATTTTTGATACCAGCCAAAAGGGCTTATATGCATCTTGATACAGTTTTTACCATGATTGATTATGATAAATTTGTAGTACATTCTGAACTCGAAGAAGCGATGAAAATTTTTGTATTGAGGAAAAATGATGAATCAGATTACGTTATTGAAGAAGAAACTGGTTCCCTAAACAAAATACTCGAAAAACATTTAGATATAGACAAAATAACCCTTATTAAATGTGGAGATGGAGACGAAATAGCAGCTGCAAGAGAACAATGGAACGATGGTTCAAATGTTCTTGCCATAGAACCAGGGAAAATAATTGCTTATGACCGTAATATTATCACAAATAAATTGTTAAAAGATCATGGAGTAGAAGTTTTAGAAATAGAATCCAGTGAACTTTCAAGAGGCCGAGGCGGGCCAAGATGCATGAGTATGCCATTATACAGAGAATAATACAACATCAAATAACATAGGAGGGATTTTATGCCTGTAAATTTAAGAGGAAGAAACTTTTTAACTTTGAAAGACTTCACAAAAGAAGAAATCCAATATATGCTGGATCTTTCTAAAGACTTGAAACAAAAGAAAAGAATGGGTATTAAAGGAAATATGCTTGAAGGTAAAAACATAGTTTTATTATTTGAAAAAACTTCAACAAGGACTAGAGCTGCTTTTGAAGTTGCTGCATTAGACGAAGGAGCACACGTTACTTTCTTATCTAACTCACAAATGGGTAAAAAGGAAAGCATAAAAGATACAGCAAGAGTACTTGGTAGATATTACGATGGAATAGAATTTAGAGGGTTCAAACAAGAAACAGTTGAAGAATTGGCAGAAAACGCTGGAGTTCCAGTTTGGAATGGTTTAACAGATTTAGACCACCCAACACAAATATTGGCTGATTTCTTAACAGTTATGGAAAACGTAAATAAACCATTAAACAAAGTTAAATTTGTTTATGTGGGAGATGGAAGAAACAACATGGGTAACGCATTAATGATAGGTGCTGCAAAAATGGGAATGGATTTTGTTACCATTTCTCCAAAAGAACTGTTCCCAAAAGAAGATTTGGTGAAAGAAATGAGAGAAGTAGCTAAAGAATCAGGAGGTTCAATCACAATTACAGACGATGTAAACGCTGTTGAGAATGCTGACGTTATCTACACTGATGTTTGGGTATCCATGGGAGAAGAAGACCAATTTGAAGAAAGAATCAAATTGTTAAAACCATATCAAGTTAATATGGATATGATCAAAAAAACTAACAATCCAGATGTTATTTTCTTACATTGTTTGCCTTCTTTCCATAACACAGATACTATTGTAAGTGCTGAAATTTACGAAAAATTTGGTATATCAGAAATGGAAGTTACCGATGAAGTGTTCGAAAGTAAATATTCTAAAGTTTTTGATGAAGCTGAAAATAGAATGCATACTATTAAAGCTGTTATGGTTGCAACTATTCACGGTTAATTTTTTGTTTTTAATATATATAGACGGGAGAAATCCCGTCTTTCATTTCTAATAATGAAAAAAGGAGTTGATATAATGGCAAAAAAATTAGCAGTTATTGCAATTGGTGGTAACGCAGTTAACAGACCTGGTGAAGTTCCTAATGCAGAAAATATGTTAAAAAATATATCTGAAACTGCAAGTTATTTAGCTGACATGATAGAAAAGGATTATGACATAGTTATAACACACGGCAATGGGCCACAAGTGGGAAATATATTGATTCAACAAGATATAGCAAAAGATAAAGTTCCTCCTTTCCCAATGGATGTGAACGGGGCTATGACACAAGGATATCTTGGATATATGATAATAAAATCTTTGAAAAATATTTTAGTTGAAAGAGGCATAGAAAAAGAAATTGCTTCAGTTGTAACTCAAATTGTGGTAGACGAAAAAGACGAAGGATTTAAAAACCCTTCTAAACCAGTTGGGCCTTTTTATACAGAAAAAGAAGGAAAGCAGTTACAAGAAGAAAAAAGCTGGGATTTCAAAGAAGATTCAGGAAGAGGTTGGAGAAGAGTAGTACCATCTCCTATACCGTTAGAAGTAATTGAGAAAAAAATAATCCAAAAATTGGTTGATGAAGATTTCTTAGTAGTTGCTGGTGGCGGTGGCGGAATACCTGTCATTAAAAAAGATGGAAAAATAATTGGTGTTGAAGCAGTCATAGACAAAGACAGAGCTTCTGCATTGATAGCCAAAGATTTAAATGCAGATGAATTCATTATTTTGACTGCTGTTGAAAAAGTGGCTCTTAACTTTGGAAAAGAAAACCAAAAAGACTTGGATGAATTAACAGTTGAAGAAGCTGAAAAATATATGTCTGAAGGCCATTTTGCAAAAGGGAGTATGCTTCCAAAGATTGAAGCTTGTCTTTCTTTTGTTAAAGAAAGTGGAAAACCCGCTTTGATAACTGATATGCAAAAATTAACTGAAGCTTTAGAAGGAAAAACAGGAACTAAAATAGTAAAATAAATAGTTACAGGTGGAAAAAATTCCACCTGTATTTTATTTTTTATTTGATTTTTTAAAGGCTATACCTAAAAAGTAAAATAATCCTCCAAACAATATTACTCCAGAACCAATCATAACTATCCAAGCTCCTAAAGACATGATAACCCCCTCCTTATTTATTCCTCTGATTCCAAGTTAGTTAATAATTCTTTTTTAGTATAATCTTTTTTATCTTTTGGTTTTAGTATAGTAAATACTATTCCAACAACAAAACTGAGCAATACTATTGATACTCCAGTAATAAGAGCCCATGGCTCATATCCTTCGTAAGGTGTTTTAAATTCTTCTATAGCTCCTCTAACAAAAACAAAAATCAATAAAATAGGTATAACATATTTTAAAGCGTACTCAAACCATTTACCAATTTTTATTTCTGAAACACTATTTACATATTCCCTAATGTTATCAGCACCAACATACCAACCAAATATTATGGTTTCTAATATACCCACTACCAGCAAAGAATATGTACCAACAAAATGATCAAAAATATCTAACCAGAAAATTCCTCCCTGAGTTGAAAAGAATAATCCCAACAAAAATCCAATAGTGATAAAAGTAATTAAAAATTTCTTTTTTGTAATTAAAAATTTATCTGAAAAGGCCGATTCTACTGCTTCCACAAGGGAAAAAACTGAATCAATCCCCAAAGTTAAAAGCATTACAAAAAATAATAATCCAAATATTGCCTGAACTATAACTCCTCCTGGTAACAAAGAAATAGCTTGAGGATATGTGATAAAAGCAAGTCCTATCCCTCCGTTAACAACATCCGGTACTTGAACCCCCTGTATATTCGCCATATAACCAAGAATTGAAAATACAGCTATGGCAGCTAAAAAAGATGTTGCTGAGTTACCAAAAGCCACTATCATAGAGTTGTTGTTTATATCAGATTTTTTTGTATTATAACTTCCATATGCTATCATGATTCCAAATCCTAAACTGAGAGAAAAGAAAATTTGGCCAACAGCTTCAACCCATGTTGTAGCTGAAGTTAACTGTGAAAAATTTGGTGAAAATAAATATTCCAATCCCGATGCCGATCCTTCTAATGTCATCCCTCTTATCCCAAGTATCACCAACAATATTGTTGGTAAAGGAACTGTCCAGGCAACTGTTTTACCAACACTCGATGTCCCTTTTCTCAAGATAAAATAAACCCACAACCAACTTAAAGCCAGTCCTATTGCTATTGGTAAAACTATACCCCCAACATTTTCTGGACCAGAAGATCTGTTTAAAAAAGAAACAAAAAAGTCTCCAGTATTGTTCCCCCAAGAAACATTTAAAGAAAATAATAAATAATTAAAAATCCAACCCATAATTACACTGTAATAAAATGTGATTATAGCTGCAGAAAGCACAGCCCACCAACCAGCAAATTCAAATTTTTTTGATATTTTTGCCATTGATTTGGGTGCACTTGACTGGAATCCTTGCCCAATAGCAAACTCAGCAATCAATAAAGGTATGCCTACAATAAATAAAGCTATAAAATAGGGAATGAAAAATGCTCCACCTCCATTTTCATAAGCTTTATAAGGAAATCTCCAAGCATTCCCCAACCCTGCAGCTGATCCTATTGCAGCAAGAACAAACGCAAAACGAGTACCCCACCTCTGTCTCTTCATAATATCTCCCTCCTTAAATATACTCCGCAATATTGGTGTTATTATATTACATAAGATGATTAAAGTCAAATATCATTAACTATCATTATAATTCTTTGTTATAATCCGTTTTACTCGTTTTTTCACGAAATTTTTTTCATGAATTATTTTGCTATGATAACAATATCATTAGTTAAACTAACTTAGTAAATTTTTACCATTAATCTACCAATTGATTAATTTACGTAAATTTATCGTTATTATTTTCACTTTAAATCATTAAAAAATAGTACAAAATTTAAACCATTTTCATTTGTTAGAAAATCTCTCTTCCTTGCATATATATGATTCCATTTGCTAACAATCAGTCCTAAGCAAACATTACTATATTTTGATAATTTTGTAAAAAGTAATAAAATTAAATTTGAGAGATTTGAGATATGATTCACCCTTAACTTTATTTATAATATAAGATTTATTTCTTTAAAAAATAATAATTAAACATCACCAAACCTAATTAAACTTGCATAATTTTTTTGGTGATTATGTTTTTTTACAACTGTGAGATATGATTCAGCCATAATATTTTAGTTTAATAGATGAAAGGGGTGTGTGTTTTGTTTGCTAATGTGTTCATAAACGGAACTATAAATGGTTCTATTTACGCACTAATCGCATTAGGTTTTTCATTAACCTTTGGGGTAGCGGGAGTTGTTAACCTTTATCATGGTGCATATTATATGGTCGCCGCATATATGATGTACTGGTTTGTTAGTATAGGGGTTTCTCCTATTTTGGCTGCTTTATTGTCATTACTTTTTGTAGCGATTTTGGGTAGTGCAATGATGAAAGGACCCATCTTGTACTTGAGAAAAAGAGGAGAGAGTATTTATATTCTTATTTTTACTTTAGGCGCTTCTTATTTTACTCAATATCTTTTGACATTGATCTTCGGAGCCAGAAGATATTCGATAGAACCATTTTTTGATACATCAATTGAATTATTGGGCGAAACCATACCTGGTTCAAGGTCATTTGCTTTTTTAATTTCAATTATTACTATTATTGTTTTAATGCTTTTTATTAATAAAACTACTTTTGGTAAACAAATTTTAGCCACATCTCAAGATACTTATGCTGCGGAGTTAGTCGGAATAAACACTTCAAGAGTATTTGTTGCTGTTGCTGCAATTTCTGCAGTATTGGCTGGGATTGGTGGTATAGCGATTTCGCCATTTTTGTCTATATCTGTAGATATGTGGCTTTCAACTCTATTAAAAGCTTTCTCAATTGTTATTTTAGGTGGTTTAGGAAGTATAGGTGGAAGTATCGTTGCTGCTTTCATTATGGGATATTTAGAAGGCTTTATATCCTATGCTTGGTCATCTTCCATGGCTGAAGTGTCTTTCTTAGTTCTTGTATTTATTTTCTTAATTTTTAAACCGACTGGAATCATGGGAAAGAAAACTATATAAAAGGGTGGTTTTATGAATAGATTAAAAGATATTAGATTTATTTTAATTTTTATTGGATTAGTTTTTCTTTTTATTTTTCCTGTTTTATCTTCAGACTTTTATTTGATAAATATTTTATCTATAGCATTTATCTATGCTGTTTACGCTGGTAGTTGGGATATTTTGTCTGGGTTTACAGGAAAAGAAAACATGGGACATGCTGCATTTATTGCAATTGGAGCTTATTTGTTGGGTTTTGTTTCTGCGGTTTATTCAATTCAACCGTGGCTTTCTATACCTATGGCTGCTGTAGCTTCTGCTCTATTCGGAATTGCAATTGGTGTTCCAACACTCAGGCTTAAAGGGCCTTATTTTGCTTTAGCTTCTTTAGCTGTTGCTTCGATTTTTGAAAATCTAACTATTTCTTATTCTGAGTTCACAGGTGGGGAAGAAGGGATTTTTGGAATTCCTTTCTTAACTCCTGGCCCAACAAGTGATTATTATTTTATGTTGATTTTTTCCTTCATTTCAATATTAATTTTGTTTATTGCTGGAAAATCTAACTTTGGTTTGATTTTAAAATCAATAAAATCTGATGAAGATGCCGCTAAAGCAGTTGGTATTAAAACTACTAAGTACAAAGTCACAGCTTTTGCCTTATCTGCTATGTTTGCTGGTATGGCCGGTGCTGTAATGGGCCATTTTTATGGATATGTAGGACCAGACATTGTGTACCCTTTATCTCTTAACACGTTGATTATGGCAGTAGTAGGTGGCATAGGTGGAATAATTCCCGCTGCACTTGGTGGTTTTTTTATTTCACTACTTACAGAATTACTAAGAGGTTTGGGACAATGGAATAATCTTATTTACACAGTAATTTTGATGCTTTCAATTTTGTTCCTTCCTAAAGGCGCATTTAAAACTTTGGGAGAATTTTTAAAACCAAAAAACAAAAAAAATAAAACCCCTAAATTAAGAGGTGAGGAAAATGAGTAATATTCTTGAAGTTAAAAATCTTATAAAAAGATTTGGGGGGTTAAAAGCTACAGACAACATAACTTTTAACGTTGTTGAAGGCGAAAGATTTGGAATTTTAGGGCCAAATGGTGCTGGTAAAACAACATTATTCAACCAAATATCTGGATTCATAAAGCCAGATGAAGGATCTATCATTTTCAATGGTGAAAATATAATTGGGCTTTCACCAGAAAAAATTGCAAACAAAGGTCTTGTAAGAACTTTTCAAATCGTTAAACCTTTTAAGGAATTAACGGTATATGAAAATTTAAAAGTAACTACTTTAACTCCAAAAATGAAAGAGGAAATTAAATCAGAACCAGAGAGAAGAAAATGGATTGAATATATAGCAGATATTTGTGAGTTAAAAGAAGTCTTAAACACCGATTCAGAAATGTTACCACAAGGATATTTAAAGAAACTTGAAGTTGCTAAGGCACTCTCAGTGAACCCAAAAGTCTTACTTTTAGATGAGCCATTTGCAGGGTTAACAGTTTCAGAAATAGACCCTATATCCAAGGTTATTATTAAAGCCAACGAAGAGAGAGAGACAACTATTGTTCTTATAGAACATAGATTGAAAGAGTTCATGGCTTTGGTAAACAGAATAATAGCTATTGATTATGGAGAAGTGATCGCAGAAGGAACTCCAAACGAAATAGTGAACAACGCTAAAGTTATAGAATCTTATCTTGGTAAAGGTGGTGGTGACATTGTCAATTCTTAGTTTAAAAGAAATAACAGCTGGTTATGGTAAGGCTGTAGTTTTGGAAAACATGAGTTTAGAAGTGAAAGAAGGAGAATGTCACGCTGTATTGGGGCCAAATGGTGCTGGAAAATCTACCCTTTTAAAAACTATAACAGGTACAGTTGTACCAACCGCTGGAGAAATTCAATTTTTGGGTGAAAAAATAAATGGTATGAGTACACACAAAATAGCAAGAAAAGGAGTTTCTCTCTCTCCTGAAAACAGGAGACTTTTCCCTGATTTAACTGTACATGAGAATTTAACAATTGCAACTATTTTTACCGACGAAACCAAAAGTAAGGAAAACTTGAATTTTGTTTACGAAATTTTTCCAAGATTAAAAGAAAGAGTTTCCCAAAAAGCTGGAACCATGAGTGGTGGAGAACAACAAATGCTCGCTGTCGGTAGAGCTCTTATGATGGATCCAAAAATATTGTTATTAGACGAACCTTCAATGGGTCTGGCACAAATAATCAAAGAACAAATATTCAATGGGATAAAAAAGATCAAAGAAACAGGTAAAACTATTTTAATAGTTGAACAAGATTCAACGATGGTTATGCCTATTGCAGATAAAATATCTATTTTTGAACATGGTCACATAATTTTTGAGGGAACTTCAAATGAATTAAAAAATAATGACTCTATTAAGAGTGCATACTTAGGATTATAGGAGGGATTTATTGTGAAAAAGAGTTTATTGGTAGTTTTAGCTATTTTAGCATCATTATCTTTATTTGCAGTTATCAAAGTCGGTGTAACTGCTCCACTTCAAACAGAAAATGGAGAATGGGTTAAACAAGCAGTTACCATGGCTGCAGAAGAAATAAATGCAAATGGTGGAATTGACGGAGAAAAAATTGAATTATTTTTTGTTGACGATGAAGATACTGCCTCAAAAATGATTTCGGGCATTACAAGACTTGTTACAAGGGATCAAGTTGATTATTTAATAGGTGGAGTAGGCAGTGGTGCTGTATTGGCATCTTTGGATACAATGGCTAGATATGAATTAATCTGGTTGGGAACAGGTGCTGCTTCTCCAGATACAACAAAGAAAGTAGCAGAAAACTTCAACAAATATAAATACTACTTCAGAGTAGGTACTTTGGATTCTTATTCACAAGGAAAATCAATTGGTGAGTTCATTGCAAATTATCTTGTTCCAGAATATGGAATCGATAAAGCTGCTGTTATATCTCTTGACTTAGTTTATTCAAAACAAATTGCTGAAGAAGCCGTAAGATTAGCTGAAGAAGCTGGAGTAGAAATAGTTTACGAAGATTATTTTCCCGTTGGACACACTGACTTTTCTGCTTCATTCAGTAAAGCTGAGCAAGCCGGTGCACAAGTTATAATCGATGCTATCGTTACAGCAGATGGAATTCAATTTACAAAGCAATGGCAAGATCTTAAAGTTGATGCAGCTATTGTTGGTGCTATTGCTGCTGCATTAAAACCTGAATTCTTGGAACAAACAAACGGTAAAGCTACATACGAAACTTCAGCTTATCCAAATGGTGGACCTGCTCCATTAACAGAAAATACATTAGATTGGTTTGCTGAATTCAAAGAAAGATTTGGAACATCCCCAGGTTTTATTGCTTTTCCAGCTTATAATGCTTTATATGTTTTAGAAGAAGCTTTAGAAAGCATAGATAAATCCGATTGGGATAACAAAGATAAAGTTATCGCTGCAATAGAAAAAGTAGAATTCCCATTAGGTGGAGAAAAAGGTGTATCACCAGTTATGTTCACAGAAAATCACGACTTGGTTTACGGTGGAAATGGCGCACAAGGTATCATCTACCAATGGCAATCTGACGGTGAATGGAGAGCTGTATGGCCTCTTGAATACAAAACAGGAACATGGGAAGTACCTGCTTGGTTAGACTGGTAAATATAATTGAAAGTGGCCTTTTAAAGGCCACTTTTTTATTTTGTTTCTATTTTTATGCTTCCAGATTCTGTTCTTAGTTTTATCTCTCTGTCAGATTCACCAAATATTGCGTTTTTATAATAATTTTTATCAAAAACTTTTATTTCTCCTGTGATGCTCTCAGCTATGATTTTGTAATCTTCATCAGTAGTTAAAATCTTAATACTTCCGGAGAAAGTCAAAAAAGTTCCCATTTCAACGTTGTATTCTTCTACTTTTATACTTCCAGATTCTGTTTTTACTCTCAATTCATCTGAATTCACTTTTTTGAATCTCACATCTCCTGAAAAGTTTTGGAAATCAGAATTTTCGGATTCTAATTCCGATATTTTTATATCACCAGAATTGGTAGATATTTCTGCTATATCGCATTTTATTTTAGATGTTTTTATGTCTCCACTAATTGATTTTAAAGTTATGTTCTTACCTTCGATGAAGTTATCGAAATTTAAATCACCTGATTTAGAACTTATGTTTATAACATCGGTTGAATTACATTCAATAAGTTTTATATCACCAGACTTCGTTTGGCAATTGATCGTTGGAGAACCTATTTTATCTACTTTTATGTCGCCTGATTTTGTTTGAATATTTATTTTTACACCGGAATCAAGATAACCTTGTATTTTCACATCTCCCGAGAAGGCCTTGAAATCCACATAGTTAATTTTGAGATTTTTCCCCGTTATATCCCCAGATTTTAAATCTGTTTCAACTGCTCCCAAAGTCATTTCGTCAATATAAACATCTCCCGATTCACTCATTATCGTGATGGTTTCTGGAACATCTTCAACTGTTATTTCCAATAATCCTTTACCCCTTAAACTGACATCTTTCATTTCTTCGTATTCAAAAATCTCATTCTCGTTGTATAATTTAGTTGAAGGGATCTTTTCAGAGTTGGTTTCATAAGTATGGCAATATTGGTTACTATCTCCTTGCTTTATCCTAAGATCAGAGCCATTCAAATTGATTTTCATTTCCTTTGCCTTTTGAAATTTATCTTTACTTTCAAATTTGTTTTCATACATTTTCCGCACCCCCCTATTTGTAATAAAATTATAACATTTTTATTTTATATATTAAAAGAGGTGAACCATGGAGTTTAGAACTCTCAAAAAAAATGAGATTGAAAAAATAACCGAAATAAACAGAGACGAAAAAGTTAAAAATGTATATTACTATGAAAATGGCAAAATAGTTTTGAAAAAAGATGACTACGGTGCAACAAATGAATGGTGGCAAAAAGAAGAAGTCCCTCACATTATTCCAAGAATTAAAAAAATATTTGATAACGATGGACTGGTATATGGTGCTTTCAAAAATAGAAAGCTGGTAGGAATTACAGCTGTAGAAAATAGATTTTTAAAAGATCATCCAGATTTAATGAGCCTTGATGCTCTTTATGTAACCAGCAACATTCGAGGGAAAAGAATTGGTTCTAAACTTTTAAAAAAGGCAAAGGAATTTGCAAAGTCCAAAGGGACAAAGGGCTTGTACATTTCTGCAACTCCTTCAAAACATACTGTGAATTTTTATTTTAAAAAGGGTGCGAAGCTTGCAGAAGACCCAAACTCCAGACTATTTAAAAGAGAACCAGAAGATATTCACCTTGTTCTTTACTTTTGAAATGAGTTTAAAAACTTTTTATAGTCATATCTCACACCTTATATTATCGTTATTTAAATTATAGAAAAGTAAGAAAAAACCCAGCTAAAAAGCTGGGTTTGTTTTTATATGAAAATATATATAAGCATCATCAGTAAACTCGCCAATAAAGAGGATAATAAATTTACCGCATTGTTGTTTATAAATTTAAAACCTCTTATGAGTTTGTTTTCTTTTTTTTGATGAAATCTTTTTTCAGTAATTTCGCCTGTTTCTACATGTTTATATATACCTTGTAAAGATGCACCAAGAATACTATCAATTATAGAACCTAAAAATCCTCCTATTAAAGTTAGTACAGAAAGAATAATTAAATCTTTTATATTTATATTGTTTTGAAATTTGAATATATATCCAATCATAAATACAAAAGATAAAAATAACGCGCCTAAAAAAGAAGCAAAAGTCCCAAAACTAGTAATACCACCTGACATTCCTTTTTGAACTTTTTTCCCAGTTAAAATGCAAGAAGGGTTCGTTTTACTCAACACACCCAATTCAGAGGCCCATGTATCTGAATTTGTTGCTGAAAATGTTGTTGCAAATCCAAGCAAGAAAACGTTCATACTTGTATAATAATAAAATAAAGCATAAATTAGGGCTGGTAATGAATTTGCAAGCACTTGAGTATAATCTCTTTTTCCTGTTTTTTCATGCATTTTTTCTATATTTATTTTCTTTGAATACTTATATTTCGTCAAAAGCGTAGAGGACACAAAAAACGAAATCATAATTAAAAAAAAATATAACCCTCCAAAATAGTAAAGAGAAACTCCCAATAAAGTGGCGGCTATAGTTCCACTCTTACTCAAAGCATTTTTTTTATAAGCAACATAAGCTATTATCAATCCGAATACCAATCCAATTATCAAATTCATATTATAACACCTCTATGTAAATTTGTTTATCTTAATTGAATTCTATTATTTTATTGTTAAAATATGAAATCAATTTTTATAATTTTTTCTAAAAATTAAACCATAAAAAATAATAAGAAAGTGATGTGATGAAAGGAACAGTCAAATTATCTGTTCCATATGGAGAAAATAATTCCACAAGTGTTGCTATCATAGCAAGGCTCAAAGGAAGAAGCAGAGAAGAACCTCCTGCTAATTGAGCTATAATAAATGCTACAACAAAAGACACAACAAACATAACAGTTGCACCTTCTAAAGATTTTTGTCCTCCCATAACTTCAAATTTATGTTTTCCATATTTTTTCCCAATATATCTATTTAAATAAGAATTAGTATCATTTACTTTGTTTCTATTTAAAATCTTTTCTTAATTTAATTTTAACTTTTTTACAAAAAAATTCAAGTAAAAAAGTGGTAAAACTTTTGTTTTACCACTTTTAGTAACATTTTTCCAGCAAATACTATAATAATTCTTTTAATTTTGAAGAATTCAAAACTTTTCCTGAAACAACTACTTTTCCATCAACTACCAAAGCTGGAGTTGACATAACACCATACTTAGCTATTTCTGCAAAATCAGTAACATGCTCAATTTCATACTCTTTTCCTATTTCATTTAATGCTTCAATAGTATTTTTTTCTAATTTATTACATTTTGCACAACCCCCACCGAGAATTTTAACGTCCATTATAACCACCTCCTAAAAATAAAAATTGTTTCACCCTTTTTGTTGGAAGTTGATAGTTGGAAGTTGGAAAAAAACATTAATAAACATTTAGAATAGACAAAAACCATCAAGCTCTATCATTTAATTACCAACAAAATAATATTTCGTTCAGTAAAACTTCAATACTCTTCTTTTTTATATTCCGGAATTGTTTTTAAATCAAATACCTAAACTCCTCCCCTGTTTCACAGGTACTCCTCTAAAACATTTAGAGGAGATTCAAATTTTGCAAGCAAAATTAACTGATGTGTTGTATCCATGCACTTCGATTAGCCGAAATGACATAGTTGCGCTTCTGTTTCTGATTTTACCAACAATGATTTTTCTAAAAGAAAAATCTTAACAACTATCAACAAACAACCGAGAATTTGTAAAACAAATTCTCACTATCTTCCAACATAAGTTTTATAACAATTTCTAAAGTATTATGTTAAAAAGATATCCTGTAAACATTATCGCTAAAGCAGTTATTGCAAAAAAAGTGAATATCAATTTAGGTTTTATAACTTTCCTTAATAATATCCCTTCTGGAAGAGAAAGAGCTGTTGTCGCCATCATAAAAGCTAAAGCAGTTCCCAGACCAAGACCTTTTCCAATTAAAGCCTCTGCAATTGGAATAGTTCCTAGAGCATTTGAATATAGTGGAACAGCTATAACTGTTGCCAAAGGTACTGTAAAGAGATTATTACCTAAATAAGTTGCTATAAATTCCGCTGGAATCTTTCCATGTATTAAACCACCAATTCCAATACCTATTATGACAAAAAGCCAAACTCTTTTAATTACATCTTTCACATTCTCATATGCAAAAGAAAATCTTTCATTTTGTGTTGTTTTCTCTATTTGAGATTCTCCCATTTGAATGTTGTAAACATATTCTTCTACTTGGTTTTCCATTTTAAATTTACCTATAATAACTCCACCAACTACACCAATAACTATTCCTGAAATTACATATATAGTAGCGACCTGCCAACCAAATGATGCTAAAAGCATTCCAAAAGCTGCCTCATTAACTATTGGTGATGTAATCAAAAATGAAAAAGTTACCCCCAATGGTACTCCCGTCTCTATAAACCCAATAAATATAGGAACAGATGAACAAGAACAAAAAGGGGTAACAACTCCTAATAATGAAGCCATTATGTTTCCTGTAATCCCAGGGAATTTTTCCAATATTTTCTTGGTTTTTTCTGGTGGAAAATAACTTCTGATGTATGAAACTATGAAGATCATAATGAATAACAATATCAATATTTTTATAGTGTCATATATAAAAAAATGAAGAGAAGCTCCCCAGCTTAATTCTGGATTGAGACCTAACCATTCTACAACGATCGTTGCTAAATCATGAGCCCATTGAAACATCTAATTGCCTCCTATACAAGATTGTTTATCGTTTTGATTAAATCAATAATTTTTTTGTCTGCTAAATAATAATTAACTTTATTCCCATCTTTTTCTGGATATATTAAATCGGCGTCTCTAAGAATTTTTAAATGTTGAGAAATATTTGATTGAGAATATTCTGACATTTCATTTAATTCACATACACACATAGGATTTTTTGAAATTAACTCTAAAATTCTAAATCTTTCTTCATGAGCTAATGCTTTTATTATTCTTATTCTTTTATTTTCTTTTATCTTATTCATTTTTGAACCTCCTTAATTTTAGTATATTAGAATATTCTAATATAATTATATTTTATAACCTACTATTTGTCAAGTTTAAGAATTATTAAGAAAAATAAAGAATTGTTAAAGCTATTGACTTAAGTGGTTTTATTAGCTACAATTTATATAACCAAACAGTTATATAAAAGGTGGTGCATTATGAACAACATAGTTGAAATTATAAAACTATTTTCAGATCAAACCAGGTTGAGAATTTTGAATATTTTGTATGATTCAGAACATTGTGTTTGTGATTTAGAAGCTGTCTTAGAAATGACTCAACCAAATATTTCTAAGCATATTAAAAAGATGAGTGATTTAAACATTCTTAAAAAAAGAAAACAGAGTTACTGGATATATTACAGTTTGAACAATGAGATTTTTGAAAAATACGATTTTGTTGAATCAATTTTAAGAGACATAAGAAAAGAAGAACTTTTTCAAAATGATTTAAAAAAACTAAAGAAATATTTGGATTCTCCTAAATCTTGTCATATATAATAAGGCGGTGTTTGTTTTGAAAAAAAGGATGAAGTTTTTTGAAAAATACCTAACCATTTGGGTAGCTATTAGTATTTTAGTGGGAATTGGTGTTGGACAATTTTTACCAGAAATTCCCGATTTTTTAAGTAGGTTTGAATATTTTAACGTATCAATTCCAATAGCGATTTTAATTTGGTTGATGATTTACCCAATGATGTTAAAAATAGATTTTACAAGTATTGTTAATGCTGGTAAAAAGCCAAAAGGTTTGGTTGTAACATTAACCGTGAATTGGTTGATAAAACCTTTTAGCATGTATTTTTTTGCCTGGTTATTTTTCAAAGTTATTTTTAACGGCATTATTCCAGACGATCTTGCCTCTGAATATCTTGCTGGAGCAGTTTTACTTGGGGCTGCCCCATGTACAGCTATGGTTTTTGTTTGGAGTTACCTAACAGATGGAGATGCAGCTTATACCTTGGTACAGGTAGCGGTTAATGATCTTATTTTATTGGTAGCTTTTGCTCCAATTGTTGGGTTTTTATTGAAGATAAGCGATATTTTAGTACCTTTTTCAACAATATTTTTTTCGGTTTTTATTTTTATAGTTATCCCATTGGCAATAGCTTATATTTCAAGAGTTATTATCATTAAAAACCGAGGAGAAAAGTATTTGAATACAAAATTCATCCCTAAGTTCAACTCTGTTACTATGATTGGGCTATTATTGACTCTCATACTTTTATTTTCATTTCAGGGTGACATTATTTTAAACAACCCTTTGCACATTGGATTAATTGCAATTCCTTTAATCATACAAACATTTTTAATATTTGGAATCGCTTATTTTTGGTCATATAAATGGAATTTAAAACACGAAATAGCAGCACCAGCTTCTTTGATTGGAGCCAGCAACTTTTTTGAGCTTGCAGTTGCAACTGCAATTTCGTTATTTGGTTTAAAATCTGGGGCAGCTCTTGCAACTGTTGTGGGAGTTTTGGTAGAGGTACCAGTTATGTTGACCCTCGTAAAAATAGCCAACAAAACAAAACATAAATTTAAGGAGGCGAAATAAAGTGTCAAAGCCAAAAGTACTTTTTTTATGTACAAGAAATTCCGCAAGAAGTCAGATGGCAGAAGGGTTTCTGAAATATTATGCAGATGATAAATATGAAGTATATTCAGCAGGTTTGACCCCTTCAAAAATAAATCCTTTAACAATAAAAGTTATGAAAGAAAAAGGTATTGACATAAGTGATCAATATTCAAAAGGTTTTGAAGATTTTGATAATAAAAGATTTGGGTTCTTAATCACTGTTTGTTCAAAAGCTGAAGAAAATTGCCCGGTTTTTCCTGGAATAAGCATAAGAATGTTTTGGCCTTTTGATGACCCAGATGATGTGAATGGTACAGAAGAAGAAAAGTTAAATAAATTTAGAGAAGTAAGAGATGAAATAGAGAATAAGGTTAAAGAATTTGTTGAAAACGATGGAAATCCTGAGTGGGAAAAAAAGAATTTTTTGTTGTGAGGTGAAAATATGAAAATAGCTATTATTTCAGACATACACAGTAACAAAGAAGCCCTTGACGCGGTTTTAAATAATATTGAAAAAAGAGAAATATCAGAAATATATTGTACAGGTGATTTGGTTGGATATGGGCCAGACCCAGATTATGTTGTTGAAAAAATAAGGGATCTTGGAATAAAAACCATTATGGGTAATTACGATGACGCCATAGGAAACGAAAAAGAGAGCTGTGGTTGTGCCTACAATCCAGGAAGGGAAACAGAAGTTGGAGACGACTCGATAAACTGGACAATAAAAAACACAAATAAAGAAAACAAGGAGTTTTTGAAAAATCTTCCAAAAAAAATGAGTTTTGAAATAGAAGGTGTGAGCATCTTATTGGTACATGGTAGTCCTCTTAATTACCTTCTTGAATACATAAAACCTACTACTGAAGCAAAAAGATTGGAAGAAGTAGCAAATTCATTTGAAGAAGATATAGTTATTAATGGACACACGCATTTATCTATGCACAAATATGTAAAAGGTAAAACAATTTATAACGCAGGAAGCGTTGGAAGGACAAAAGAAGGAAACCCAAAAGCGGTTTATTTAATACTGAATATAGAAAAAGGTGTAGTATCCCACGAATTTGT
>Ga0182235_100065_pt1 | contig 42025 bp, 30 predicted proteins | sample hydfratesGB_TM_B_FD_132460 | JGI IMG/M metagenome (GOLD analysis project Ga0182235, IMG submission 132460) | Subsurface microbial communities from deep shales in Ohio, USA - hydraulic fracturing test GB_TM_B | ecosystem: Environmental > Aquatic > Deep subsurface > Shale gas/oil reservoir >... | reverse complement strand
CAATTTTGTGGAGGTGTTTTTATGAATATGTTTTGTTACCAATGCGAAGAAGCTTCAAAAGGTGAAGGTTGTACTGTGGTTGGTATGTGTGGTAAACCAGCAAATGTAGCAAATTTGCAAGATATGTTAATTTGGTCATTAAAAGGATTATCTTTCTGGCTTTTAAAAGGGAAAGAAATGGGCATAATTGATGAAGAAAAAGATCTTTATGTAGCTGAAGGTTTATTCTCAACTATTACAAATGTCAATTTTTCAGCATCAAGAATAACTGAATATATAGATAAAGCCTTAAAGTTAAGAGATGAAGCAAAAGATAAATTTTTATCTAAATATGAAGAAGAAAATAATTCACAATTTTCAGAAAAAGTTCCAGAAGCATCAACATGGTATAAAAAAGGCGGAATGGAAATATACGAATTAAAAGGTTCTGAGGTTGGAGTGCATGTTAAAGAAAATGAAGATGTGAAATCATTAAAAGAATTTGTTACTTACGGAATAAAAGGTATATCAGCTTATGCTGATCACGCTTATGTGCTAAATTTTTCTAACAACGATATTTTAACTTTTATTGAAAAAGGACTAACAGAAACACTTAGAGAAGATATAACCGTTGATGAATTAATTGAATTAGTTAATGAAACTGGAAAAGTTGCGGTAGATGTAATGGCCTTATTAGACGAAGCAAACACAAAAACTTATGGGAATCCAGAAATCACAAAAGTATTTACAGGAACTTATAAAGCACCTGGTATATTAATATCTGGTCATGACTTGTTAGATTTAGAAGAACTTTTAAAACAAACTGAAGGAACAGGGGTTAAAGTTTATACTCACGGAGAAATGCTTCCTGCAAACGCATACCCTGAATTGAAAAAATATAAACACTTAGCTGGTAACTGGGGAGGTTCTTGGTGGAGACAAAAAGAAGAATTTGAAGAATTCAGTGGCCCAATATTGATGACTACTAATTGTCTTGTCCCTCCAAAAGAAAGCTACAAAGATAGAGTATTTACAACTGGTTTAGTAGGATTTGATGATGTTACTCATATTCCAAATAGAGCTGACGGAAAACCAAAAGATTTCTCAGCTGTAATAGAAAAAGCAAAAGAAATTGGAGATTTACCTGAAAGAGACGGAAAAGAATTAACAATAGGGTTTGCTCACAACCAAATAGCCCAAGTTACCGACAAAGTAATTGATGCAATTAAAAATGGGGATATAAAGAAATTCTTTGTAATGGCTGGATGTGATGGCAGACGTAAAGAAAGAGATTACTACACGGACTTTGCATCTCAATTACCAAAAGACAATGTAATTTTAACAGCTGGTTGTGCAAAATATAGATACAACAAAATGGATCTTGGAGATATTGGTGGAATTCCAAGAGTATTAGATGCTGGACAATGTAATGATTCTTACTCATTAGCTGTAACAGCTTTAAAACTTAAAGAAGCTTTCGAGTTAGATGATATAAATGACTTACCAATTGAGTACAACATTGCATGGTATGAACAAAAAGCTGTCACTGTATTGTTGGCTTTATTGTACTTGGGAGTAAAAGGAATTAAATTAGGTCCTAAACTTCCATCATTTCTCTCTGAAAACGTTGCAAAGGTTGTTATTGAAAAATTTGAACTTTCAACAATAAATTCTGTAGAAGAAGATATAGAAACCATGACAAAATAAGAAACTATAACAATTGGAGCCTTAAATGGCTCCAATTTTTTAAAAGCTGTCCCAAAGATCTTTAATACTATTTTCTTGTTCTTTTATTATATCTAATATATTCGGATTAAAGTGTTTTTTATTTGTCCTATCTCCATCACTAAAAATTATCTCCATTGCCTTTTTATGGCTATAAGGTTCTTTATAAGGCCTTTTTGACCTCAAAGCATCATATACATCAACAACAGCAACGATCTGAGCTTCTATAGGTATTTCATCTTCTTTGAGACCATTTGGATATCCTGTACCATTGTACTTTTCATGGTGGTAAAGCGCTATATTCAAAGCAACCTTGAACTTTTCATCGCCCTCCAGTAGTTTTTTTGCATATACAGTATGTTTTTTCATTATTTCCCATTCTTCGTTAGTTAACTTTCCTTCTTTTATTAAAATAGAGCTTGGAACAAAAATTTTTCCTATATCGTGAAGAGGTGCAAAATCTTCAATTTCTAATATTTTTTCATTATCTAAACCAAGTTTATCGGCAATAAAAGAAGACAGCTTTCCAACTCTTAAAATATGGTTTCCAGTTACTTGATCATGAGCCTCTGCAACAGTTGCAAGTTTATTAGCAAAATTTTTATAGGATACCCTAATATCATCTCCATAATTTTTTGTTGATAAGTAAAGATCTATAATTTCATAAAAGAAATGAGCAAACTTTATGGTTTCTTCAGTAAACTCTTTATCCTTTTCTATTATATTTAAAATAATCGCTCCATATCTTTTATAATTTGAAATAATAGGTATGTAAAGAGAGTATTCTACGCGATAAATAAGACTTTTCAGTTCTTCATATTTTTCTTTTGGTATATCAGAATATTTTGTAGTTCTTGTTTCTTGATTGTTCCCTTGTATTATAGTAATAGTATCTAAACTCAAATATTTGTCTGAAACTATTTTCAAATTATTTATTTTTTCAATTTCATATCCTTTAGCATCTACAACTCTTATATATTCTTCGTCAGATCTAATTAATATACCTGTATCTGATTCAGGTATAAAATCAAATAATAAATTAAAAACTTCTGAAAATATTTCATCTTCTTTCTTATAATTTTTGAACTCTGTAACAATTTTTGTTAGTTTATTCATTCTCTCAATTAGAAGTTCGTTATTTCTATAGTATCCTTCAAGTTGTTCATTCATAATCTTTAAAACTTCAAAGCTTGAGTTTATCTCTTTTGTTAAATCTAAATATCTTTTAGAAATAGTATCTATTTCATTAATACCAGTATGCTCATAATTTAATTCCGAATTACTATCTTTGTTAAAGAAAGTCATGTCTTTTGCAATATCTGAAACAACATTACTCAACAAATTTATATTTTTATTAATTCTGTTCCTTAAAGTATTAAGATAAACTAAAAGTAAAATAAACGATAAAATTATAAAAAATAGAAAAATTATAATTTGATCGTTTTTAACAGTAAAACTTATGTATTTGTATCCATAATCTGATTCTATAGTGTAATAATAATCATCTTTTAAGACACCATTATTAATTACTATAGAATTATTTTCGATTGATCTTTTAAAATTATTTTTCATCTCTTCTGTTGGTTCTACATTTTCAAACAATGAGATATAATAAGAATTATAAATTGATATATCTGAAATTCGAAAATTCAATTCTTTCACTAACTCTTCATAAACTTCAGATATATTTTTAAAAGATATTCCAATTTCAAAGTAGTGCCCATTATCCAAATTCAAATAAGCGTAGAGTCTATTTCTACCAGTTCGAACTTCTTCTGCTATAGAATCGAGGTAAACTTCTCCAGGTTCAATTTGGTTTAGTTTTTCCCATAACAAAGATGTATTTGATATATCAACGCCTATATCTTGTTGATAATCAGATTCATAAATTATTCCATTCTCATTTATAAAATAGTAATTTATATCTTCAACTTTTAGATCCACTTCTGATTCTTTAACTTTAAACTTTATATCATCTATTAGATAGGCTATATTTGGAAAATTGTTATTATAATAATCATTCAAACTTTTTTCTAACAATTTATTGTAGTATTCTTCAGATTTGATAAAAATTTGATCTGTTTTTATAGATAAATAGTTTAAAAAAGTATTTATGTTTGATTTCTCCAATCTTTCATTCCTAATTATAAAAAAAAAGATCAAAGACATAATTATCAGGAAAAAGCTTACAATTAATATTACATTTATTTTTAATACTTTTGATTCTATAAATTTTTTTAAAGTCATGATAAAACCTCTTTTTGATTTTATATATAGTTAATTATATCATTTTTATAATCTCTACAAAGTTATTTGATATAATATTCCTAAAGGGGATGATATTATGGACGTTTTCTATAATTATCTTGAAACTAATGTTGGTATTCCTACAGAAATAAGTGCTAATATTTTTTCTACCATACTTTTGTTTGTTATAATATTTTTATCAAAAGCAGTGATAGATAAAGTTATAGAAAAAAATGTTAAAACTATTAAATTAAAATATAACATTGAAAAAGGAATTAATTATTTGTTATACGGAATATCATTTATTGTTTTGATTAGAATTTGGTTTAATGGATTTCAAGGTTTTTCTACCTTTTTAGGCCTTTTTTCTGCTGGTTTGGCTATAGCTTTGAAAGATTTAATTGTTAATATAGCTGGATGGATATTCATTTTATGGAGATCTCCTTTTAGTATCGGAGACAGAATTGAAATTGATGACCATAAAGGTGATGTAGTAGACATAAGGATATTTAATTTCACTATAATGGAAATAGGTAACTGGGTTGACGCAGATCAACACTCTGGAAGGCTCTTGCACGTCCCAAATAAATTTATTTTTGATAAAACATTATCAAATTATGATATTGGTTTCAGTTTTATATTCCAAGAGAATAAAGTCTTAATAACTTTTGAATCTGATTGGAAAAAGGCAAAAGAAATTCTTTTGAATATTTTGAAACTTCATTTTAAAGAATTTTATGAAAATACTTCTGACCAGTTTAAGATAAGCGCAAAGAAATACTTTATAGATAATTCTAATTTCAAACCTGATGTTTTTACAACAGTTTTAGACTCAGGAGTTCTTTTGACTATGAGATACTACTGTAATCCAAGAGATAGGAGAAAAATGGACATGAAAATATGGGAATCTATTCTGAACGAATTTGAAAAGCACGAAGACATAGAATTAGCTTATCCAACATACAGAATATATAAAAAATAAAAGTAATGAGCCTTAAAGTGGCTCATTACTTTTAATATATTCCAAAAAATAATCTACTAATTTTGAATCAAATTGCTTATTTTTATTTTTTATTAACTCTTTTTTAGCGGAGTCTATACTTAAAGCTTTTCTATACGATCTATTTCTTGTCATAGCATCCCAAGTATCAACCAAGCATAATATTTTAGATTCTATTGGGATTTCTTTATCTTTTAGGTTATCTGGATAACCTTTCCCATCTATTCTTTCGTGGTGGTGTTTTACTATATAAGATATGTCTTTTAAATTATCAATCTCATTCAAGACCTCGAATGAATAAACAGGGTGATTTTTTATCAACTCATACTCTTCATAAGTTAACTTCCCTGGCTTATTTAAAATGTCTTGTGGAATAATTATTTTACCAACATCATGAACCATACCAGCCCAATAAATCCTGTTCAAAAACTCTTTATCATAACCTAAAAATCTACTGAAATCCTCTGCTAAATTGGCTACATTCTGAGAATGTCCTTTTGTATATGTGTCATGGTATTCCATCATTTTGATTAAAGATATTATTATCTGTCTTTGAACATTATTTTGAAATTCATTCATATCTTCAAATTTCAAGAATAAACTTATGAGTTTCGAATAGTAAACTGCTATTCTAAAAGACTCTTTGCTGAAAACATCATTTCCTGTTGTGTGAAAAATTAAGTTACCAACCTGTTTATTATTTCCATTTATAGGAATATAGAGAGACTCATTTTTTTTACTAAGTAAGCTATTTAAAGAGTTATTTTTTTCTTCTGATAAAGCATCTTGTTTAACAGTTTTTGTATTTTTTGATGTGAAAACATTATTATAAGTTATGTATTCATCTGTTTTTAGGTTTAAAGCATTTAATTTTTCTATATCTAGATTTTTTGATGATATGTATTTAACTCTTCCATCTTCTAAAACGCTTAAAACTCCAGAATAAGCCTCTGGTATTAAACTGTACAAATTATCAAAAACTTCTTTTAAGAAATCTTTTTCATTATCAAAATCAAGTATATCAGAAGTTTCATCCAACAAAAGGTTCATCTTATCTATTATCGCACTGTTTTCTGAATTTAAATTCTCTATTTCTTCGTTAAGCCCTTGAAGCTCTTCGATGTAAGCTAAAAGTTCCTCACTTAAATTATTAAAAGAGCTTTCAATTTCCGAAATTTCTTTTATTTTTGTACTGCAATCTATATTGGGAACTTCCATGTTGTTTGAAAAATGTTGCATTTTTCTATTCAATTTAAACAATGGGTTTGTTATTTTTTTATAAATATAGGAAACCAAAGGGATAATAATTAAAACTATCAAAATAGCTGTATATAAAAATGACTTTTTACTCTCCTCAAAATAAACCTTTAAATCTTTCTCATACGTTGTAGCTACTATAACCCAATCCCAAGGTTGAAAATATTTAACATAGCATATTTTCTTTCCAATTTTTTCAGGGTTATTAGGATATTCCCAGTTATAATAATAATAACCTTCACCTTTGTTTTTTGCCAACTCTATCTGTTCTTGAACTATATAAACTGAATCATCTAACGAGTCTGTGACATTATAAACGTTTTGGCCTTCTAACCTTGGATGGGCTATTTCTTCACCTTCACTGGAATATATAATAAAATATCCATTTTCTCCAAGTGAATAGTTAGAGTCCATAGTTCTTGTACCATCTTCAAGTTTTTCTCCTAATAAAGCTTCTTTGACATGCTCTTTAGCCATTTCTTCATCTAAATCACGATTCAAAACAGCATCATACTTAATTTCGGCCAGAGTATAAGCATGCATTACTGCATTTTTTAAAATAAGTTCTCTTTGTATTTCCATCTGATTTTCTTGATATATGTTGTTAAATAATAATATTATTGCAAATAATATCGACAGTATAATGATAAAACTTCCAAATAAAATAGTTTTAATAGAAATTTTTTGTCTACTCAAGATAATCACCTTCAGAAAAAGTACCTTATATTAATATAAATTGTGGAAATAAAAAGAGTCATAAGCGTAATCATAAAACCATAAAAGAAGAACTTTTTAAAAGAAATATTATCTCCTTTAAATTGCTTTATCAGTGCAATTCCAATAATATTTGCAGATGCTCCGATTGGAGTTAAGTTGCCCCCCAAACAAGCTCCTAAAGCCAAAGAATACCACTGAGGGTTTAGACTGGTAAAAACTTCAGGGTTAATACTTTTTAAATTAGCTACTACGGGAATCATAGTTGCTGTATAAGGAATATTGTCTACAAATCCAGACAATATACCCGAAGTTACAATAAGAAAACTTGAAAACAACTGAGCAGATCTACCTGCAAAATCAACAAGCATCATAGATAGCTCATTCAAAACTCCAGTTTCTTCAAGTCCTCCAGTAACTACGAACAATCCAATGAAAAATAAAATACTTTCCCATTCTACCTCTTTTATAGTATTTTGTATGTCGTTCGGTTCCATTATCAAAAGAGCAAAAAAACCAGCAAATAAAGCTATTATAGAACTTTCAACTCCAAGTTGATGTTGAAAAATAAAAGCTATTATTACAGTTATAAGTAAAATTAAAGAAAGCCTAAACCTTTTCTTATCTTCTATTATCTTGGATTTATTCATATTATTTATAATTTCTGCTTGAAACTTTTTAATAAGCTGTTTTCGGAAGATGAAAATAAGAAGAATATCCATAGATATTAAATTAAAAACAGCTACTGGAAACATTACTCCAAAAAACTCACTAAATGAAAAATTTGCTGCAGAAGCAATCATAATATTTGGTGGGTCTCCAATAATTGTTGACGCTCCACCTATATTGGAAGCCATAATTTCCCCAAGAATATATGGGAAATAATCTATTTTTAGTGTATCTGTTATAGCAAGAGTTATAGGAATAAAAATAAGAATTGTTGTTACATTGTCAATTATTGAAGAAGTAATAGCTACTAAAGCCGTAAGTATTAGGAAAAGCCAAACTCCATTTTTCCCAAAGTAAGAAAGAGCCTTAATTCCAAAAAAAGTAAAGATTTTACTTTTTTTGATAGCATTAACAAAAACCATCATCCCAAGTAAAAGGAATATGGTATTGAAATCAAGATAATGTTCAAAGGGATACATCTGTGTTGGAAATATATTGAAAATTATTAATAATGTAGCTCCCAACATAGCCGCAATAGTACGGTTTATCTTATGAGATACAATCAAAATTAAAGTTATCAAAAAAACTAAAATTGATATTATTTGTTGCATGCTTTCACCTTGCTTTATCTTATATGTTTGGATTTCCTTTAGTATTAGTATAACACATTTAATCGATACATACTATATATCTTAAAAATTACTAAAAATTATAAATTATTAAGTAAAGATTTTTTTATTTTTTATTGTCTAAATGAATTCATTTTTGTTAATAATTACTATTTTATTTTTATTCTGTTACTATTTATTTCACATAATTTTTTTACTTTACATCTTTAACTTTCAACGTATCTAAAGCAATAAATAGCTTTTATGAGAAAATTATTAAATTAAAAAATTATTTTGTTAATATTATATTTCTTTAATTCATAATCCATATACTTACATATTTTAATACTAACGACATTCAAAATTTTATTAATAGTATATTAAACTAAATAATGTATTATGAAAATAGGGATATTAATTGATCTTGCTTTATTAAGTACGATTTAGATTGTTTACATACAAAAAGCTTCTTTTCTCATTTTCTTCTTTCTATAAGACAAAAATTATCAATAAAATAAAAATAAATCAACTTAAAAAATTTGATTCATGACCGAAGTCTTATGATCAATAATTTTTTAGTTAAGGGAGGTATATGATGGCCGAAGATAATGGTTACAAAATGGTGGTAAAAAATGTAATTAAAATATTCGGAAATAATCCTAAAAAAGTTATTCCTTTGTTGGAAAAGGGTATGTCTAAAGATGAAATTTTAAATAAAACTGGTAATACAATCGGTGTAAATAAAGTATCATTTAACGTTAAAAACAAAGAGATATTTGTAGTTATGGGGCTATCAGGCTCTGGTAAATCAACTTTAATTAGATGTTTAAACAGACTTATTGAGCCTACTTCAGGTGAAATATATGTAGACGGAGAAAATGTTCTTACAGCTAATAAAGAAAAATTAAGAGATATCCGAAGGCACAAAATGAACATGGTCTTCCAAAATTTTGCATTATTTCCTCATAAAACAGTTTCTGAAAATGTTCAATTTGGGTTAGAAGTTCAAAAAGTTGAAAAGGAAGAGAGAAGAAAAAAAGCTTATGAAGCGTTGGATATGGTTGGATTAAAAGGATATGAAGAACAATATCCAAAAGAACTAAGTGGAGGAATGCAACAAAGAGTTGGATTAGCGAGAGCACTTGCGACTGATCCAGACATTTTATTAATGGACGAAGCATTTAGTGCTTTGGACCCATTAATAAGGAGAGACATGCAAGACCAACTATTAGAGCTTCAAGAAAAACTACACAAAACTATTATTTTCATAACACATGATTTAGATGAAGCATTGAAATTGGGTGACAGAATTGCAATTATGAAAGATGGTCATATTGACCAAATTGGGACTGGAGAAGAAATTCTTACAAACCCATCAACAAAATATGTAGAAGAATTTGTACAAGATGTAGATAGAACTAAAGTAATAACAGCAGAAAATATAATGAAAAAGCCTATCGATAGGGCTTTTGTTAAAGACACCCCAAGAATAGCTGTCAGAAAAATGAGAAAAGCAGGTATTGATAGTATAGTAGTTACAGATAGAGATAGAACTTTACATGGGATAGTTACTATAGAAGATGCTTTAAAATATGTAGAAGAAGGTAAACAAGATTTAAAACCTATTATATCAGAAATTAAAAAAGTAAGCCCTGACACATCGATTATGGATATATTACCCCTTCACATTGACTACAATCATCCAATAGCAGTTGTAGATGAAGAAAACAAATTATTAGGAATAATAGTTAAAGTTTCTGTCCTTTCAGGAATCTTAGGGGAGGTAAACTAATATGATAGATTTAAAAATAGGATATTTTTTTGAGATAATAGTTAATTGGCTAAAAGATAATTGGGGAGTCTTTTTTGACGGAGTTGAAGCATTCATAAATTTCTTTATAGAAAATCTTGAAGGATTTTTCGGTTGGTTACCTTGGTATGTAACTTTAATTATATTAGCTTTGATAGCCTGGAAAATCGCCAGTAGAGGAGTAGCTATTTTTACAGCTGTTGGACTCTGGGTAATATACAACATGAATTTGTGGCCAGAAACCATGGATACATTTGCTTTGGTTGTATCAGCTACTGTTATTGCATTGATAATTGGAATACCAGCAGGCATATGGGCATCCAAAAGTGATGGATTCTTCAATTTTATCAGACCTGTATTGGACTTTATGCAGACTTTACCAGCATTTGTTTACCTCATACCAGCTGTTCTATTCTTTGGTTTGGGTAAGGTGCCTGGTGCGGTGGCAACAGTTATATTCTCAATGCCCCCAGCAGTAAGATTCACTAATCTTGCTATAAGGCAAGTTCCCCAAGAAGTAGTTGAAGCAAGTGATTCATTTGGTGCAACCCCAATGCAAAAACTTTTTAAAGTTGAATTACCTATAGCAACTCCGACTATTTTTGCAGGTATAAACCAAACAATAATGCTCGCACTATCAATGGTTGTTATTTCAGCAATGATTGGAGCTGGAGGATTAGGTAAACAAGTATTAAACGGAATCACACAATACAAAATTGGCTTAGGTTTTGAAAGTGGTATAGCCGTTGTTATTTTAGCAATGGTATTAGATAGAATTACACAAGCTTTAGGAAAAAATAATAAATAGGAGGGATTTTGATGAAAAAGTTATTGGTATTATTAAGTGTTTTAGTTTTAAGTATTGCTATTTTTGCTGCAGGTACAGTTAAGATTGCTTATGTTAATTGGGCAGAAGGTATCGCAATGACAAACTTGGCAAAAGTTATTTTAGAAGATGAAATGGGATATGAAGTAGAAGATACTATGGCAGATCCTGGATTAGTTTACGCTTCATTAGCTCAAGGCGACCAAGATGTATTCATGGATGGCTGGCTACCAATTACTCATGAAAGTTACATGAACCAATTTGGTGACGAGCTAACAGACTTAGGATATAATTTTAAAGGTGCAAGAATCGGTTTAGTTGTACCAACATACGTTAATATTGACTCAATAACAGAACTGAATTCTGTTAAAGAAAAATTCGATTCACAAATAGTAGGAATAGACTCAGGTGCAGGCATAATGGCAGCAACTGAAAGAGCTATCGATGCATACGATTTAGAGCTTGAATTAAGAGAAAGTTCAGGACCAGTTATGACAGCAACATTGGCAGACGCAATTGACAACGACGAATGGGTGGTTGTAACAGGATGGTCACCACATTGGATGTTTGCAAGATTTGACGTTAAATTCTTAGAAGATCCTGAAGGCGTTTACGGTGCTGTAGAAAATATTCATTCTATTGCAAGAAGAAACTTCATAATTGACATGCCAGAAGTTGCACAATTCTTTACTCATTTCTTTATGACAGAATCTGAATTAGGAAGTTTAATGGGAGTTATAGCCGACAGCAACAACCCTGAAGAAGCAGCAAGACAATGGAAAGAAGAACATATGGATATTGTTGAAAAATGGATTCCTAATAAATAATTTATTTTTGATATGTCAAGAGCGGATGATAATTCATCCGCTCTTTTTTAATGTTCTGCTTAAAAATGCAATTATTAAAATTGTAAATATCGGTATTATATATGCAGCTCTAATGGCGTAATCTCCTAATAAGCCCATAAAATATGTAACTGCTATTCCACCTATGCCAGTTGAAAAATACATTATTCCACTGAATAAAGATATCTCTCGTTTTGGGATATTTCGATTTGAAGCTTTTTGAAGTGCTGGAAAAATAGGCCCCAAAAACAATCCTAAAAAAATATAAAATATCCAATTTTGAAAGGATAAAAGCATTATTAAAGAAACTAAAGCTGAAAAAGAAGTTAAGATTACAAGTTTTATCTCTCCAATTCTCTTACTTATTGTATCTGTAATAAGCCTTGCAAGTGTAAAAAATATCCAAAGCAATGAAATCAAAAACGCGGAAAAACCTTGACTGTATTCAAATCCATCAACAAAAAGATTTGAACTCCAAGTAACAATTCCTTTTTCTGTTCCTGCGTATAACAAAAAAATAATTATTGGAATTATTATCATCTTCTTCCCCATTATATTAGGTATCTCAGAAAAATGAATTGGATCGTATTCTTTGTTTTCAAATATCGCTTTTTTATAAACAATAAAACCTATGATAGCCATTATAAAAGCATGAAATATCAATAAATATTGTGGAGAAAAATCTCTATTTAAAAAAAATCCAATTATTATAGGGGATATTATTCCCCCAAATCCAAACATGCCATGAAAAAAACCATAATTTTGTAAATCATCCTCAAAATGTGTAAATATAGCGGTTAAAACCAATATAGTTGAACTCACGGACACGCCCAGAATAAATCCTGATAATGATAATAATACAAAAGATTTAGAATATGCAAACAAGAACATTCCCACAATACCCAATAGATATGAAAATAAAAAATATTTTCGAAAGTGAATTTTTGATAAAAGAAATCCTCCAAATATATTTGAAAACATAGCACCAGCTGAATTAAGAAGAGGTAATGCTGATGATTGAGAAATTGTAATATCGTAGTTTAACTGAAAATATTTCATCAATGGAGGTATGAAATTTGGTATCATTGAAGTAATTACCATTATAAACAACAAGATATTCCTGGTCTTTTTTTGAGTCAATAAATTCACCTTCCTTATTTTTTCGAAACTATTCTAAAATAATGAGATGTACTTAACAATAAGCAATTTTGAACATTTATTAAAAATTGTATGTTAAGTTTTTATTTTATAGATATATTTTAGCGTTTTTTATCTTATAATACAATTGAAATTTACATTTATAAAGTATTATATAATAATAATTTATAATTTTTGGGGGAGTTTATTTTGCAAAACAAAGACATTAGAAATTCTATAGCTGATATTTTTAAAAATATTAAAACCAAAAAAAAATTATCCAACATATTAAAAAGAAAGAATAACTACTATTTAAAAGACGATAGCAACGAAACAATATGTAAAATTTCTACATTAGATGAAACCTGTATGCTTTTTATAAAAGAAGGAAAAAATTGGTCGTTAATCTCAAAAGGGACTTTAAAAGAAATATTAAACTATTTTGATGAAAATAATAAAACAAGTAAGACAATTCTTTTCACAAGTGATCAAATAAAAAGATTAAATAGAGGAATTTATAGATATGTAGAATCAAAATGCCATTATATATCAAACAAAGATTTTGAAGCTAAAGCAAGGTTTGGACGAATCTATTTTGATTTCTATATTGATGACATTTTTAGAGTAAACATTTACGATAATGATTTCAAAGATTGTTCTTTATTCATACAAAAAGGCAAAGAATGGGAAAAATTAAAAACTGGAAATTTTGACAAAGTAATGAAATATTTAGATACTTATTTTAAAAATCATTATATCAATGATAAAATAATATAAGGCGATAAAATGAATAAATTTTATAAAACTACCCTTACAATAGCTTTGCCTGTTGCTGTTCAACAGTTTATTTCAACAAGTGTTAATTTCGTTGACACACTTATGATAGGCCAATTGGGAGAAAACAGTATTGCAGCAGTGGGATTATCTAACAAGATTTTCTTTTTATTCAACTTGTTATTATTTGGATTAGTTAGTGGGGGAGCTATATTTCTTTCACAATATTGGGGTAAAAGAGATGAGTTTAATATATCAAAAACAACATCTTTAATAACTGGTTTGTCAATTCTGTTCTCTATCATTTTTTTTATACCATCATTCTTTTTCACTGATAAGGTAATGGGAATTTTTACTCCTGATCATACAGTAGTTTTAATAGGTATAGAGTATCTTAGCATAATAGCTTTAACTTTTCCAGTCATGGCTCTTGTTTTTTCTTTTGAAGCGTGTTTAAAAAGTACAGAAAAAACTGTAATCCCTATGTACTCAAGTTTAATAGCAATGGGTACTAATATCTTTCTAAACTATATTTTGATATTTGGAAAGTTTGGATTCCCCACAATGGGAGTGAAAGGTGCAGCCATTGGGACTCTAATTTCGAGAATCCTACAGTTATTTATTTTAATTATTATAATGCTAAAAATAAATCATCCTGGCTTATTTAAAATTTATCATATAAAAGCTTTAGACCTTAAGTTTATAAAATATTTTTTTAGTTATACTATTTCCACAATTGGACAAGAATTCTTTTGGGGGTTGGGAATGACTACATACTCAATCGTTTATGCTCATATGGGAACTAATATAATAGCAGCAAGGAATGTTATGGAAACTATTGAAAATATTGCTTTTACAATATTAATTGCTCTTTCAAATGCGACGGCAATTTTAATTGGAAAACACCTTGGTTCTGACCATATAGAAGAAGCGATTTTAACAGCAAGAAAATTATTAAGACTGAATTTTATCATTTCATTTTTTGTTGGATTTGCAATCATTTTGTCTTCAAAATACATAGTTTTGTTATTTAATGTTTCTCAAGAAGTTGAAAAACTTATATTGACTTCTCTTTTAATAGCCGCTTTTTCCATACCCGTCAGAACGATGAATCTTATGAATGTAGTGGGAATTTTAAGAGCTGGGGGCGATACAAAATTTTCTTTTTTTGTTGAAGTTGGAACATTGTGGGGCATAGGCATTCCTCTGGTAGCAATAAGTGGCTTAGTAATAGGTTGGTCTTTCCCAATAGTATACACTATCTCTCTAATCGAAGAAATGGTAAAAGCCTTTATTTTTATGAAAAGATATTACTCGCAAAAGTGGGCAAGAAATATTGTTGATACAATATAAGGGAGCTGATTTAATGAAAGTACAAAAAATAGTAACCGAGCAATATGGAACAAATTCTTATATAATTGATAATAAATATGTCGTAGATCCAGGGATTGGAATCGGGAAACACATAAAAAATAAAGTTGATGTCATACTAACTCATGCTCACTTTGATCATCTATTGGGGTTAAACGAGTTAAATTATGATAAAATATACCTTCACCCTGGAGATTTTGAAATGATTAAAAACGCAGAAATTAACTTATCCAAAATAATTGGTACTCCAATTGAAATAAGGGAAAATTTATATGACATACAAGATGCATTTGAAACTATCCATACCCCAGGACATACAGAAGGTAGTGTTTTAATTTTTATGAATAATCATATTTTTTCTGGAGACACCGTTTTTTATAATTCTGTAGGAAGAACTGATTTGCCAAGTGGTGATCAATATAAATTGGAAAACTCCATAGAAAAAATAAAGAAAATTTTTAAGACAAAAGACAAAAATATTATAATTCATCCAGGTCATATGGAAGAAACAAATATAGAAAGGATTTTAGAAGAAAATCCATATCTATTCTAAACAAAGGTGGTTTTTGTAATGGAACAACTTAATATAGAAAAATTGATAAACGGTGGTTATGGTTTGGGATTTAAAGACGGGAAAACATATATGATAGAAAACGCCTATCCAGATGAAATAGTTGAGATTGATATTCTAAAAAACACTAAAAACATTGTTTTTGGAAAAACTAAAAAAGTTGTCAAACAATCAAAAGATAGAGTTTCATCCGTGTGTAACCACTTTCCAAAATGTGGTGGTTGTCAATGGATAAACTATAAATACGACAAACAAATAGAGGCTAAACAAAACATAGTAAAAGAACAGTTAAGAAGAATAGCAAAAATCGATATGGATATTGATTCGATAGAGCCTTCATTATTACAATATCAATATAGAAATAAAATGGAATTTTCAGTTTCAAAAGAAGAGGAATTGAAAATTGGTTTGAATGAAAAAAATTCATCAATAATACTTGATATAGAAAATTGTCCAATTTCCCCAAACATATTTGATAAGGTGAGAAACAAGGTAAAAGGAATTATCAACACTTTAAAAATACCTGTTTATAATTATCAAACTAAAAAAGGGGTTATAAAACATATTATTTTAAGAAAATCATTTTCTCAAAATAAGACAATGCTCATCATAGTTACAAACAGTGAAAACGTACCAAACGAAAATGAACTCAAATCAGAACTAAGAAAATTACCTGTTGACTCAATAATTCACGTTATGAATTCTTCTGACAAAGTTAAATTAAGAGGCCCTTACAAAACCTGGAAAGGAGAAGGCGTTTTAATAGAAGAATTTGATGGGTTCACTTATCAAATTCCACCAACTTCCTTTTTCCAAACAAACTATGAAATAACTTCTAAAATGTTGAAACATATTTTAGATTATTTAAAACCGAAAAAAACAGATAATAAAAGCTTATTAGATCTATATTGTGGTGTAGGGTTATTTTCAGTGTATTTTTCTCCTCTATTTAAAGATGTTAAAGGGGTCGAATTTTCAAAAATTTCCATAAAAGCTGCAAATGCAAACAAGAATATAAACTTTTTAAAAAACGCCACTTTTTACGTTGCAGATGCTATTCAATTCCTCAATAAATCAAAAAATAATTTTGATTATATCATAATAGATCCACCAAGAGCCGGTTTAGGTAAAAATGGAGTGGAACTGCTATCAAAAAAAGTAAATAATTCTCTCATTTACATATCTTGTGATCCTTCAACACTTGCTAGAGATTTAAAAGGTTTAACAGAAAAAGGTTTTAAAATCAAATCTATAAAATCTTTTGACATGTTTCCTAACACTTTTCATGTCGAAACGATAGTTATATTAGAAAAATAAAGTGATAAAATTTACAGAATAATAACTTCTTAAAAAAGACAGATCTTTTTAGATCTGTCTTTTTTTATATTATTTTAACTTTAAATTAACTTTTATATATTAAAATTATTTTACCCCCATGTGGGGGGTAAAATAATAAGGAGGTTTTATTATGGAATACATAACTAAAGATATGTCCTTAAAGGAAATAATGGAAAAAGATGACAAACTTTTTAAACAAATAACTAAATTTGGATTTGATATTTGTTGTACGAAGATGGACACCTTAGAAGATAGTTGTCAAAAAAAAGGCATCAACCTTAATTTAGCTTTAAATAAATTAAATAATATTGTTGATGATATAAACTACATAGAAAAATTAATAGAAGAAAATCAATAAACTTTGGCCTCATTTATATGAGGCCTTTTTATTTGAATTAAAATAACATTAGTGATATTATCAATATACATGAAGAAAAGGAGAGAATATTATGAATATAAAAAAGAAAATTATGGAAGAAAAAGACATTAAAAGAACACTCATGCGACTTTCCCATGAAATAACAGAAAAACATAAAGGCGTTGAAAACGTAATTTTAGCTGGAATAAAAACTCGAGGGGCGTTCATTGCTGAAAGAATAAAAGAAAATTTGATTAAAATTGAAAATTTTGAAGTACCCGTTATTAAATTAGACGTTACTCCTTTTAGAGATGATGAAAAAAAATCTGATACGGATACTTCAGAATTTAATATTAATGTAAACAATAAAATTGTAATATTAGTAGATGATGTTCTTTTTACCGGAAGAACAATTAGAGCTGCAATGGATGCAATTATTTCAAGAGGAAGGCCTAGTCAAATAGAATTGCTTGTATTAGTAGATAGAGGACATAGAGAGTTCCCTATAAAAGCTAATTTTATTGGGAAAAATCTTCCTACATCGAAAGACAATGAAGCAGTAGAAGTGAAAATGGCTGAAATCGATGAATATCCTGAAGAAGGGGTATATATTTACGATAACGTTTAATTATCTCTGTATTAACTTGATTTTCACTATTTTTTTGATATAATGTATTGAAAGATATTCATAGAGTAATTATTTGGAGGGAGGATATCCTATGGATTTTTTAAACAAAGTTACAGTGGTCCCAAGTTTACCAGAGAAAATCAAAGGATTAAAAGATTTATCAAAAAATATGTGGTGGACTTGGAATTATGACTCTCAAGAACTTTTTGAGGAAATTGATTCTGATTTATGGAAAAAAGTAAACAGAAATCCAGTAATTTTTTTAAAACAAGTGAGTCAAAAAAAGCTTGAAGCAAAATCAAATAATAAAAAGTTTTTTGAAAAATATGAAAAAGTGATGAAAAAATTTAATCAATACCTCAATGAAAAAAACACATGGTTCAATGCAACCCACAAAGACTATCCACAGGGAGAAATTGCATATTTTTGTGCAGAATACGGTATTCATGAATCTTTACCAATCTATTCTGGTGGATTAGGTATTTTGGCAGGAGATCATGTTAAATCAGCAAGTGATTTAGGATTGCCTTTTGTTGCTGTAGGATTTTTATACAGAGAGGGCTATTTTATTCAACAAATAGATAAAAATGGGCAACAACAATCACATTATGAAAAATTTGATTTTTCAAATTTCCCAGTAGAACCTGCAAAAGATTCTAACGGAGACGAACTATACGTTAACATCAAGATATTAGGGAGATCTGTATATGTAAAAGTTTGGAAATTAAATGTTGGAAGAGTATCTTTATATTTATTAGACACAGATATAAAACAAAATGATCCAGAAGATAGAAAACTAACTCATAGATTGTATGGTGGAGACCATGAAATGAGAATCAAACAAGAAATGCTCCTTGGCATAGCTGGTGTTAGAGTTTTAAGAGAGATGGGAATAAACCCTTCCGTTTGGCATATGAATGAAGGCCACGCAGCTTTCTTGGGACTTGAAAGGGTAAAAGAATATGTTCAACAAGAAAATCTAACTTTCAAAGAAGCCTTAGAAGCAACGAGAGCTGGTTCAGTATTCACAACACACACTCCAGTTCCAGCAGGAAATGATACCTTTGATTTTAATTTAATAGAAAAATATTTTAGTGATTATTGGCCAACATTAGAAGCGACCAGAGATGAATTTTTTGACCTTGGTAGAGAACAAAGGCCTGATGGATCTCAAGCTTTTTCAATGACTATTTTAGCCTTAAAAATGGCTGGTAGAGCAAATGGAGTTTCTGAACTTCACGGAAAAGTATCAAGAGGTCTTTGGAAACATGTTTGGGATGGCCTTGAGGCTGTAGAAGTACCTATATCTCACGTAACCAATGGAGTTCACAGTGAAACTTGGATTGCAAAAGAGTTACAAGATCTTTTTGCTGAAGAATTAAACAAAAATTGGGTTTCTGAATTAGATGATCCAGACATGTGGGCAAAAATAGACAAAATCCCTGATGAAAAATTATGGAATACCCACGTTGAATTAAAAGGAAAATTAGTTGACTTTATACATGAAAGAGTAAAAGCTCAAAGAGCCAGACATGGTGAAACTGTTGAGCAATTACAAGAAATCAAAACAATAGGAGATAAAAATATCCTAACAATTGGATTTGCAAGAAGATTTGCAACTTATAAGAGAGCTACTTTGATATTTAGAGACTTGGAAAGATTGGAAAAAATTTTAAACAACCCTGAAAAACCAGTTCAAATAGTTTTTGCTGGTAAAGCACATCCAGCGGATAAACCAGGACAGGAATTAATAAAAAGAATTTATGAAATTTCAAGAATGCCTCAATTTAAAGACAAAATAATAATTTTAGAGAATTATGATATGAATATGGCTAGACATCTTGTTTCAGGGGTAGACATCTGGTTGAACAACCCAAGGAGACCTCATGAAGCTTCTGGTACTTCTGGAGAAAAAGCTGGAATGAACGGAGCTATGAATTTCTCAGTTCTTGACGGTTGGTGGGTAGAAGGATACAATGGTGAAGAAAAAAATAAAAATGGTTGGGCCATAGGTGATAATAGAGATTATGAAGATACCGACTTACAAGATAGAATAGATAGTGTTTCCATATACAATACCTTAGAAAATGAAATTATACCAACTTATTACTCAGAAGATAAATCAAAATGGGTAAAAATAATGAAAAATTCTATTTCTTCTGTTGCTGAATTCTTCAATACATCAAGAATGGTTAAGGAATACACTCAAAAATTGTACATGCCCGCTGCGGAGCAAGGAAATAAGTTTAATAAAGATGGATTCAGAGTTACAAAAGATTTTGCTCATTGGAGAGATTTATTGGAAAGAAATTGGCAGTCAATTAAGATTAAAGTATTAACCGAACATAATACCGATGAACAATTAGAAGTGGGTAAAGAATTAAATATAGAAGCAGAAGTTTATTTACCAGGAATTGGACCTGATTCAATTGATCCGGAAATTGTGTTGGCAAGAATTCAAGAAAACGAAGTTACTAATTTAAAAACATTTAAAATGAAACTCATTAAAGAAGCACAAAAAGACACCTATATTTTTAAAGGATCATTTGAAATTGATGAAAGAGGATACTATGGCTACAATGTCAGAATTTCTGCAAGCCATCCATACATGCCACATAAAAATTATTTAATGGGATTAGTTAAACACCCGGCATTTTAATCAATAAAATAAAAACGACCTTTCAAACTAAAATTTGAAAGGTCGTTTTTATTATTCAAAGATTGGAAACCTCAAACCTGCTATGTATTCGTTATCTTTTTCATATTCACCTGAATAATCATCTATCTGCTCGCCTGATTCATAGTCTAAAACACTCATATAACAACTTCCATCCGGAGCTTCAGTAAAAATCGAAGGAAGATAATCTAATTCTTCTTCTGTTTTGCCTTCATCATCATCCATCGCAACTTCAGAAAGAACCGAATAGGCGTGTACTTTAGAGATTTGAGCTATGTCGTGTAAAAATAAGCTCAAGTTTTTAAGTTCTTCTTCTGAATCAACTTCGAAAGGGAAATATATTGGGATAATGTTGGTTTCTATATCATAGTAATCCATGTATTCTCTCAATTCTTTTTCATAATCAGGATCATTTTTTTTAACAAAATTCAAAAACTCTTCTTTCTTTTCTTCATTATCAAAACTCATCCAAAGTAAAAATACTGGATGAATGTGGTCATCGTGTAAAAACCCTTCTTCTTTCACGTTGTTTAAAAAAGTGTCGTGAAACTTTTTATAACCTTTAAATTCTTCACTCATTATTCTCCTCCAATTTTAAGAACATTTAGACCAGCCACAAGTCTTACAAGAAGTACAACCCGATTCCATTATCAAAGAATTCTTGTTCAAACAACTTGGGCAATATGTATTTCCCTCAGAATCTATGTAAACACCTTTCTCATATTTAAGATCATTAACATGGACAAATTTTTCTATCTCTTCTTTTGTTTTTGGTTTACCTGTTTTATATACCTCGTATGAATCTACTTCTTCTTTCCAGAGTTCTGCAAAATCTTCGATGGCTTTTTTAACTTCTTCGGCCAAATTCTTACAATAACCACCTTTAACTTTCTTTAGTTGTTCAATTATTTCATCTGATGAGACTCCTGCCCTTAAAGCGATAGAAGATAATCTTCCTATTATCTCAGTTGTCTCTGTCCCATCAGACAAGAAAACTTCAATGGCCTCTCCGTTGTCATCAAAAGAAAGTGTTATGTAAATAGTACTATCGTCAAACTTGAATTTTCTTGTAACACTTCTTAAAGTTTCTTTCCTTGGCCTTGCCCTTAGCTTATGTTTTTCATCTAAAACAAAGAAAGTGACTTTTTTGTCTTCTTTTTTATCTTTATTCTTCTCAAGTACTTGAGTTTGTAAGCTTCCATCCCTGTAGATGGTTATGCCTTTTATATTTAAATCAAGCGCTTTCTCATATATATTGTACACTTCATCAACAGTAATTTCTTTTTTCATGTTAATTGTTTTAGAACATGAAGCATCTAAATAGCTCTGAATAACGTGTTGAGCTAAAAGATGATCTTCAGCGCTTATGTCCATGGATGTAACAAAAATTTTTTTGTATTCATCTGATACATTTTTAATGTTTGTCAAACTTCCTTGTTCTATAATCTCAGCTTCCAAGTCTTCTGTTAAATCATCACCCATTTTATCTACCAAAATTGAATTGATATACGGTAGAGGGACTCTGTTGCCTTCTTTATCAGTCATATATCTTATATAAGCAAGCATAAAATTTGGTTCAATTCCAGATGAAGTATCTGCCAAATTAGAAATAGAACCTGTTGGTGCTACTGTGTTAGTTTGAACATTCCTCTTATATTTAATAGCTGTATTCAAAAAATGATCTCTGAGTTTTTGATTCCATAATTTTATATCTTCATCAAAATCATCTTCTAAAAGCGGCATTGGTATGAATCCTTTTGGATATTTTGATTTTTTAAAGTCTGGGAAATTGCCCCTTTTTTCAGCCAATTTTGAACTGGCAACGTGCGAAAAATAAGCCAATGATGCTGTAACTTTAGCCATAAACTTTCTTCCTTCTACTGAATTATAAGCTAAAGATTTTTTGTATAAAGCATCTGCAAGCCCCATTATACCAAGACCAATAAACCTCTGATTTTTAGATATTTCATCTATTTGAGGCAAGGGATAAACATTCATATCAATAACATCATCTAAAAATCTTGAAGCCCAATATACTATGTCTTCAAAAATATCCAAATTTCTGTCTTTTGGATTTCCAATGTCCACAAAGTCTATTAATTTGGCTATATCTATAGAACCTAAATTACAGCTTCCAAATGGCGGAAGAGGTTCTTCACCACAAGGGTTTGTTGCTTGAACAGGAGTTTCGTGCCCCATTGCATAATAATGATTGTGTTTTCCTAAAAATAGCAAACCAGGATCTCCAGATTTCCAAGCATTTTCACTAATTTTTCTTAAATATTCTTTTGCATTTAATTTTGCAGTTTTATCAGATTCTGGATGTTCAAGTGTTATTTCTTCATCATTTTTCAACTTATTTTTGAAATTATTCACATCATCTATATTTATAGAAATATTGAAATAATTTAGTACACTATTACCATCATTATCTTTTTTAGAATTAATAAAGTCCAAAACATCTGGATGATCGTATTTCATAACCGCCATTTGTGCAGCTCTTCTTGCTCCACCTTGCTCAATGGTAGAAGCAGAAGTGTTAAATACATGCATAAAGCTAATAGGCCCTGATGATTTGCCCCCTGTCCCAGCTATAGAAGTCCCTTTAGGTCTTAAAACTGAAAAGTCATATCCTACGCCTCCACCATATTTCATAATCATAGCAGATTGTTTTACAGCTTCAAAAATTCCGTCCATTGAATCATCCATAGGAACAACAAAGCAAGCAGAAAGCATGTTATGTTTACTCTTTGAGTCAAATATTTTTTTATAATCATCAAAACCCATATCCTTAGCTTCTTTTTTAAAAAGCTCTAAAGGCATTGCCTTCCCTGAATTAAAAATTGTCGGGCTATTAGGTAAAAAGATCCTTGATTTGATCATATTATAATATTTTTTCTCAATCTCTTGAATTTCTTTAACATCTTTAGTATATTTGACTTCTGCTGAAGCAACATGTCTGGCAACTCTTTTACTGACATCGTCCCAAGTTTCTTCCAAGTATCTACCTTGTCCATCTTTCATCAAATACCTATCTTTCAAAATTGTATTTGCGTTTTTTGAAGGTTTTACATTCAAATATTTGTTTATAACTCTTTCCATGAAATAAATCCTCCTTTAATAAGCTAACCGAAAAACAATAACTATATATACACATCATATATGATATCACATCTATATCTTGTAGTATAGTTAAATTTTTATTAAGTAAAAAAGAGGAATTATTCCAATAAATAAAAGCTTTTTCTCTAAAAATAATCAATAATTCTATTTTTTACCAAAATTAATATATCAAAACTATTTCATAAAATTTTCTATTTCGTCTATTTCTTTAATTATATCTTTAGAAAGATTTTCACAACCGTTTTCGGTGATCAAAAGATCATCTTCTATTCTAACTCCTATGTTTTCTTCGGGTATATACAATCCTGGTTCATTTGTGATAACCATGCCTGGCTCTAAAACAGCTTCTCTATCTCCTACATCATGTGTATCCATACCCATAAAATGCCCAATAGAATGAAAATAGTATTCAAAAATATCTTCTTCTTTTTCAATCAATCCTAATTTTATAGCACCTTCAGATAACTTTTTCTTAGATAATTCGTGTAGTTCTTTCAAAGAAACTCCTGGTTTCGCTGAATTTTCAACTTCTTTCATAGTTTCTAAAACAACTGTATAAACTTCTTTTTGCCTTTCTGTAAATTTACCATTCAAAGGAAATGTTCTTGAAACGTCTGCAGAATAATAGTTCCACTGAGCACCAAGGTCGAAAAGGATCATATCTCCATCTTTGGTTTCGGCATTATTGTCTTCATAATGAAGGATGGCTGCATTTTTACCTGAAGCAGCAATTGTTTTAAAGGCATAGTCTCTTACACCACTTTGCTTAAGAACAAAATCAAAGAAAGCTTCTATTTCATTTTCTTTCATTCCTGGTTTCATATGTTTCAGCATATTATAAATACCATTTTTAGTAATGCTAATAGCTCTTTTTATGTTTTCTATCTCTTTTTTATCTTTTATAATCCTTAAATCTGCTATTTGATGGTAGATATTTTTTATTCTCATACTTGGATATTTGCCTTTTATATCTTTTGCAAGTTCTAATGAGATAGTTGTAATGGGGTCATTCCAGCTTTGTTTTTCCAGATCTAAATAAATTTTTTCAAATTTTTGGTTCATAACCATACCAAGATCTTTTTCAAAATCGTTAATATATTTTATATCTTTTATCCCAGAAATTTTTTTTGCCTTTTCAGCTGACATTTTGTGGCCAACCCATTTTGCAATTTGGGGATCATCTTTTTCAATGTATAGTGATTCTGTTATTTTTTCCCCATTTTTTTGAACAAGTAAAACCATATTTTCTTTGTCTAACCCTGTTAAATAAAGAAAATTTTTATTTGGCGTGAATTGATATTTTTCATCTTTGGACTTGTACGGTGCAACACCTGAAAAAATCACCATTACCGATTTATCATCCATTGAATAAAATAGTTTTCTTCTTCTTTCTTTTAGGTATTCTATCATCTTTACTCCTCCTTAATTGAATATACTCTTATATCATTATATAATAAAATGTTAGTATATAAAAAGATGTGTCTACTTACTTAGGAGTGTTTTAATGAGAATATTAGGAATTGACCCAGGATATGGCAAAATTGGCTATGGAGTATTGGATAAAATAGGAAACAAGTTTAAAACTATTGATTTTGGTGTAATATATACTGATAAGGACAAGGAACTTCCTTTGAGACTGTATGAAATAAAGCAAAAAATAACAACATTAATAGAAAAATACAATCCAGATGAATCTTCCGTGGAAGATTTATTTTTCTTTAGAAACGTAACTACAGCGATACAAGTCGGTGAAGCCCGAGGTGTCATATTAGTAGCCCTCGTTGAAAACAAAATACCGATTTATGAATATACCCCGTTTCAAATAAAACAGGCTGTAACTGGTTATGGCAGAGCAGAAAAAGGACAAGTTGCCAGAACTTTAAAGTTATTGTTGAACTTGAAAAAAAATCCCACCCCTGATGATGCAGCAGATGCATTGGCAGCTGCTTTTTGTCACGGGAATTTCAGAGGTGTTATTTAATGACTATAAAAGAGTATTTTATGGAATATATTGGATATGTACCATTCGATATCGATGGAGAAGTTGAAACTACAGAGTCTACAGTAAAGATAAAGATCAAAAACAACTTCAACGAAAGTTTAGAATCTTCACTGAAAAAGTTTTTCATGAGAAATCTTAAAAGAACAGTCGAAATAGAACCTATTGGTGATAATGACCTTGAATTTATAGTCAATAATTGGCAGAAGATCATCATAGGCCATGAATTAGACGATTATTTGAGCTTGCTTTTACCTGAACTGAAAGGCGATGTTCTTATATTCAAATCACATTCTAAATTGGTTATAAATAAAATGAGAAGCTCAAAAAACATACTTCAAGATTTAATAGTCAGACATTGTGGAATTAAAGCTGAGTTTTTATTAGAAATGGATAACACATTGAAACCAGATTTTGATGATACTTTTGGGCATGATTATATGAGCTTTGATACTTATGAAACTACTGAAAATCAGAAAATCGATAAAAAGAAAAATAGTAACAATATAAATAAAAAAGGTGATGTCATTCTTGGAAGAGACTTTAAAAAAATCCCCATTGACTTGGATAATGTACCGACAGTTGAAGGGAGTATTTTAGTCGTTAAAGGACAAGTATTTTTCAAAGATTACAATGAAAAGTCAAATATTAGCACTATTTTTATTACCGACAAAAAAGATTCTATAGTAGTAAAACACTTCTTCGATAAAGGCGAAATTCTGCATAAAAACATCAAAGTTGGAGATCATATAATAGCTGAAGGATCTTTGTTTTATGATAATTTTATGAACGATTTTGCAATAAAACCTTTTAACTTAAAAAAAATTAAACCAGAATTATCTGTAAAAGATGAATCAGAAGAAAAGAGAGTCGAACTTCATTGCCATTCAAATTTGAGTCAAATGGATGGAATAATGGAAGTTAAGGATATCATAAAAAGAGTTAAAGAATGGGGACAGAAAGCTGTTGCCATTACAGATCATGGAGCAATTCAAAACATACCTCAATTTTATGATATTGCTACAAAAGAAGGTATTAAACCGATTTTTGGTTTAGAAGGTGATGTAGTAGATGAATATATTGATATTATAAATATTTTCGGAAATGGAGAGCAAAGCATAAAAGATACAGAATACGTGGTTTTTGATTTTGAAACAACTGGTACTCAACCAGATATTAATGAAATTATTGAAATTGGAGCAGCAAAAGTTAAAGACGGTGAAATAATTGATAAATTTCATTCTTTGATAAAACCTAAAGAAAATATTCCAGAAATAACAACTGAAATAACGGGAATAACTCAAGAAATGTTGAATGACAAGCCCCCTATAGAAGAAGTACTACCTAAATTTTTGGATTTTATAGAAGGAGCTGTACTCGTAGCACACAACGCTATATTTGATTTTAGGTTTTTGAGATCTTGGGTTTCAAAATTATACAACAGGGTTTTCGAACAAACCTATATTGATACTCTTTCAATGGCTAAATCTCTTTTAACTATAAAAAGATTTTCATTAGATAAAGTTGTAAAAGCTTTAGGCTTAAGTGATTTCAACCATCATAGGGCTGATGAAGATGCACATGTTACAGCCCTTGTATTTATAAAATTACTGGATATGGCTTCTAACAGAGGAATAAAAAGATTATCTGATTTGGATAAATTAAAAAAATTCATAGATTATAAGAGAATTTTTGCAAAACATATGACAATATTGATAAAAAATAAAGTTGGCCTTAAAAATTCATATAAATTAGTTTCAAATGCTCATATAAAATATTTTTATGTTCATCCAAGGATTTTAAAAAGTGAACTAGAAAAAATGAGAGAAGGGCTACTAATTGGTTCGGGGTGTGAAAACGGAGAATTATCAGATGCTTTCATAAGAGGAGCAACAAAAGATGAACTAAAAGAAATAGCTAAATTCTTTGATTACCTCGAAATAATGCCAATTGATACAGTTGAAACCAGGGACGATCTATCGAAAGAAAGAATAATAGAAATGTATCGCACTATATACGAAATTGGAAAAGAGTTGGATAAACCTGTTGTTATGGTGTCAAATGCACATTATCTTGATAAAGAAGACATGAAGTTTAGACACGCCTTAAAAGTTGCAGATAAGAAAAAAGTGTACTATTCTAACAGACATATGAGAACAACTGATGAAATGTTAAAGAATGCCATGGAAATATTCGAAGATGAAGCTGTTGCAAAACAAATAGTAATAGATAATCCAAATCTCATTGCAGAAAAAATCGAAGATATAGTTCCACTTAAAAAAAAGCTAAATCCACCTAATATTGAAAATGCGGATACCGAAGTAAGGGAAAAAACTTATAAGAAAGCTCACGAAATATATGGTGAAAAACTACCAGAAATTATAGAAAAAAGAATTGAAAGAGAACTTGATTCAATTATAAAACATGGTTATGCAGTCTTATACCTTATGGCTGAAAGAATAGTTAAAAAATCAAATGAAGATGGATATCTTGTAGGTTCAAGAGGTTCTGTAGGATCTTCTTTGGTTGCTTACTTAATGGGAATAACAGAGGTAAATCCAATGCCACCTCACTATATTTGCCCAAAATGTAAAAAATCAATATTTTTTACTGAAGGAGAATATGGTTCTGGTTATGATTTGCCCGATAAAATATGCGATGATTGTAATGAAAAAATGATAAAAAATGGACAAGATATATTATTTGAAACTTTCATGGGGTTTGAAGGGGACAAAGTCCCAGATATCGATTTAAATTTCTCGGGAGAATACCAATCAAGGGCTCATAAATATGTTGAAAAGATGTTTGGAGAAGACCACGTTTTTAAAGCAGGTACAATATCGACTGTTGCTGAAAAAACTGCTTTGGAATACGCCCGAAAATATGCTGAAACAACTGATTTTGTTAGACAATGTGAGCAACAAAGAATAGCAAATGCTATAACTGGCGTAAAGAGAACCACTGGGCAACATCCAGGTGGATTAATGATTGTTCCAAAAGAATTCGAAGTTTTTGATTTCACCCCTATACAATATCCTGCTAACGACACAAAATCCGATATTCAAACAACGCATTTTGATTATCACGTTATTCACGATGATTTAGTAAAACTTGATGCATTAGGACATGACGATCCTACATTTATAAAGATGTTGGAAGATTTAACTGGTATAGATGCATTAAAAATACCAATGGATGACAAAGAAACCATGTCCATTTTTTCAAGCACAAAAGCTTTGAAAATAGATTTAAAGTCTGAATTGGACACAACAGTTGGAGCTCTTGGTATTCCGGAATTTGGAACGAACTTTGTTAGAAGAATGTTGGAAGATACAAAACCAAGTACTTTTGCAGAATTAGTAAGAATATCGGGATTGTCTCATGGCACAAATGTTTGGACAGGAAATGCTAAAAATATAATAGATAGAGGGGACGCAACATTAAACGAGGTTATCTCGTGTAGAGACGATATTATGAACTATTTGATTCATAAAGGTGCAGACCCTAAAAAGTCTTTCTTCATAATGGAAAAGGTAAGAAAAGGTAAAAGTTTATCTGAAGAAGACGAAAAACTAATGAAAGACTTAAATGTTCCAAAATGGTTTTTAGACTCCTGTAAAATAATTACATACCTATTCCCAAAAGCCCATGCTGCTGCGTATGTTAGCATGGCATTTAGGATAGCTTGGTTCAAAGTTCACAAGCCTTTGGCTTTTTATGCAACATACTTCTCAGTTAAAGGAGATGAATTTAATTTGCCAGTTATTTTAAAAGGGAAAAATTCTATTAAAAGACGCCTTATGGAAATAAAAGGTGAAAGAGACATAAAATTAAAAAGAGAAAGAACTGTTTTGGAAATAGCGTATGAAATGATTTTGAGAGGTTACAAATTTTATAATGTTGATTTATACAAATCTCATTCAAAAAACTTTCTAATTCAAAACAATGGTCTTTTGATACCCTTTATAACAGTACCAAACCTTGGTGAAAAAGCCGCTGAAAGTATAATTGAAGATAGGAAAAATGGTAAATTTCAATCAATCGAAGAACTGGTAGCGAGAACAAATGTTAATAAATCCAACACCGAAGTTTTGAAAGAACTTGGAATTCTTAATGGATTGCCTGATAAAAATCAAATGTCGTTATTTGGAGGATAAAGATGGAAGGTTATGTCACTTTTTCACATTTGAATAAAGTAACTGAATTTCTCGATAATTTTTGTGGAACTATAGAACCTTCCACAAGAAATGCGTACTTCTTTTACGATAATGGCCTCAAAATTTATGCTTCTGACAATTGTGGAAGTATGGTGATGAATTTTACAAGGGACTTTTTACCTTTTGAAGGTGTTGCGATAATACCTATACAATATTTAAAAGGCTTAACCAGGGGTAAAAATAAAAAATCTGAAGAAATAGTAAAAATAGCTATAAACAAAGATCACGTGCTATTTACATTTGAGGAGATGAACTTATCGACTGAAATTAAGAAAGAGTCTTCTGTCCCATCTGTAATAAAAGAATTTGATAGTTTAAGCATAGATTCCCTCAACGATTTAATAAAAAAGATTGATTTCGTATCAGCATCTGCTAATGAAGACGACCTTATAAACATATTCACAAGAAGTAAAATGATAAAATTCAGCTATGTATCTGATTATTATTACATAGAATCTGAATTTTCAGAATCAAAAAAAGATTTTTCTCTATCTATACCCTACGTAACCATAAGACATGTGGTAAAATCATTAAAAAAATTAAGAAAAGATTCTAAAATTTCGATTGGTGTTAAAAAAAATAAATTAGTGTTATTAGCTCCTGGCGTGATAATAAACTTATGTACTCAAAAATACTACAGTGATTTTTTAAAACTTGAAACATTCAAAATAATAGAGGAATTAAGGATCAAATCAGATCAGATTAAAAAAGCCTTGGACAAAATGTATATTTCTTTCAAAAAAAACAACGTAGCGTTCATCGTTTTGAGTACTAACGGTTCTTACATTTACAAAGAAGAAAATGATTCTCATCTTTCTTGGAAACTCGATATAAAAACTGAACACAAATATTTGGTACAAATTCATATAAGAAAGTTGAGATCTATATTAACAAGGATGCCTGAAAACCTTCTTTTTAAAATAACAGAATCTAAATTAATAATTTCCGATCTTAAAAGTAAGAAATTAGCTATATTTCAGATTCAAAAAATTTCAAAGTAGTGAGGTGCTAAATGCAAAATAGGACAAAAGGGCTAATTTTTTTATCTATAACTGTTATTTTATGGGGGATATCTTTTGTTGCTACTTCTGTTGTTGTTCAATTTATTCCACCAATTATTGCTGGGTTCATTAGGTTTATAATCGCATCAATATTCTTAATGATTTTGGTGAGAAAAAATGTTAAATATTCTAAAAAAGATTTCTTTTATTTGGTTATGTCCGGTTTTTTTGGAATTACAGCCTATTTCATATTCGAGAACACAGCATTGATTTATACAACACCAAGCAACAGTTCTCTTATAATATCTTCTACACCAATATTTTTTCTTTTAGTAAATGATATTATAAAAAGAAAATTATCTAATAAAATCAGATATTTGGGAACTCTTATTGCTTTTACCGGCGTTACTTTGCTTGTTTTAAATGGAAAATATATACTAAAATTAAATCCTATCGGTGATTTAATGATGATGATTCCAGTATTCAGTTGGATAGTTTACACTATTTACCTTGAAAAACTACATAATAATCATTCAAATTTGATTATAACAAGGGATATGACTCTTTTAGGAGCTATATTTTTTGCTCCTTTTGCAATTTTTGAATTTTTAAAAACTGATATGGGGATGGTTTACAATACCTGGTTACAACCTAACGTCATAATTTCTCTCTTGTTTTTAGGAATTTTATGTTCAGCGATTGGCTATATATTTTGGAATTATTCTGTGAAGATGGCTGGATCACAAACTACTATGAACGGAATTTACTTTATACCTGTTGTAACGCTAATTGCAGATTCATTAATACTTAAAAATTTTCCAAATGCCTTTACCCTAATAGGCGCAATTTTAATCATATCAGGAACTTACATAGCTGAAAAGAAATTTTAACAAAATGAATATAATCATATTATTTTCGAAAACAAAATCATATATAATATAAACAGTTGCAATTGCAACTGTTTATATTATTCTATATTACGACAATATTTATCCTATTTTCTAAAGGGGGAATTGTATGAAAAAAGCAAATGTTTTTATTGAATTTATAAATATTTTTAAATCTTTAAAACAAGATATGAATATGTTTTTGAAAAAAGATCCAACTGCTACTTCAAGTTGGTTTGTTTTTTTCACATCAATAGCTTATCATGCTCTAATATCTTATAGATTTGCACATTTTTTTAACGCACACAAGATGAAATTCTTAGGATATTTTATTTACGTATTCAGCAAAATTTTTCACCATGTAGACATTCATCCTTCTGCAGAATTAGACCCAGGGATAGTTCTTGACCATGGATTTGGTATAGTGATTGGAGAAACTGCAAAAGTTGGTTCTGGAACTTTAATTTACCATGGAGCAACTTTAGGTGCAAAAAATGTCACAAAAGGGAAAAGGCACCCAGAAGTTGGGAAAAATGTCATGATTGGGGCTGGTGCGAAAATCCTTGGACCCATTATTATAGGTGATGATTCAGTGATAGGATCAAATAGTGTTGTTTTAATGGATATTCCACCAAAATCAGTTGCAGTTGGAATACCAGCAAAAATCAAAAAGTTCAATTGCCCATCTTATAAATTCATAGATATGAATAAAAAGATAAACAACGATTTCGTAATCTAATAGGAGGTTATAACTATGATTGAATCAGCAATAGGAAACACTCCAATAGTAACTTTATCGAATATTATAGAACCAGGAAGAGTTTTTATCAAATTAGAAAAAAACAATCCTGCTGGTAGTGTTAAAGATAGACCAGCTTATTTTATGATCAAAGACGCTGAAATCAAGGGACAATTAGGGGATCATCAAAAGATAATAGTAGAACCAACATCTGGGAACACTGGAATAGCTCTTGCAGCTATAGCCAGAAGTAAAGGGTATAAAATATATCTTACAATGCCAGAAAGTATGAGTGTTGAAAGAAGACAAATTTTAAAATTATTGGGAGCAGAATTAATATTAACTCCAGCAGATAAAGGGATGAAAGGGGCAATTGAAAAAGCTGAAGAATTGCAGAAAAAATACAACGCATTTATGCCAAATCAATTTGACAACCCTTCAAATCCTAAAGCTCACGAATATACTACAGGGCCAGAAATTCTAAAACAAATGGATTTCAACGTTGATGCATTTGTGGCTGGAGTTGGCACAGGCGGAACCATAACAGGCGTTGGAAAAGTTTTAAGAAAAACTTTTCAAGAATGCATAAAAATTTTCCCTGTTGAACCTGCTAATTCTTCTGTTATTTCAGGCAACCAACCTGGAAAACATAAAATTCAGGGAATAGGAGCTGGATTTATACCCGGTAACTTGGAATTATCTTTATTGGATGAACCTATAAAAATAACAGATGAAGAAGCTTATGAAATGACAAAAAGATTAGCTAAAGAAGAAGGCCTTTTCTTGGGTATTTCAAGCGGTGCAAACGTAGCAGCTGCAATAAAAGCAGCAGACATTTTAGGTGAAAATAAAAGAATTGTGACTATAGGTTGCGATTCTGGAGATAAATATATTAGTCTATTGGGTGAATAACTCTTTTGTAAAGTATTTGTTATTAAATATTACATAAAAGATGTTAGTATATTTTACTGTATAGACAAATAACCCAATATAGGAGGAATTTTTTAATGAGTAATAAAGAGTGTTCATTTTGTGGGAAACCACAGTCTGAAGCCGATGCTTTAATCGCAGGTCCAAACGGAATATACATCTGTGACGAGTGTGTTGAGCTTTTTGATGACTTGATTGAAGAAAACAAACATAAGAATAATACTAAAGAAGGAAAAGAACAAAAGAAAGAATTTAAACTTCCAACACCCAGTAAAATAAAAGAGTACTTGGATCAATATATCATAGGACAAGAAAGTGCAAAAAAATCAATTTCAGTGGCAGTTTATAACCATTATAAGAGAATATTTTCATCTCACAAACTAAAAGACGTTGACTTAGAAAAATCGAATGTATTAATGCTTGGGCCAACTGGAGTTGGTAAAACTTTAATCGCAAAAACATTAGCAGATATTTTAGAAGTTCCTTTTGCTATCGCAGATGCTACTCCCTTAACCGAAGCTGGTTATGTGGGAGATGATGTAGAAAATATAATTTTAAGACTTTTACAATCAGCTGATTTTGATGTTGAAAAAGCAGAACAGGGTATTATATATATAGATGAAATTGATAAAATCACCAGAAAATCTTCTAACCCATCTATTACCAGAGATGTTTCTGGTGAAGGAGTTCAACAATCGTTGCTAAAAATTGTTGAAGGAACTATTGCAAACATTCCGCCACAAGGTGGGAGAAAGCATCCTTATCAAGAGTTTATAAAAGTAGATACATCAAAAATTCTATTCATAGCCGGTGGAGCTTTTGATGGATTAGTTGATCTAATAAAACAAAGAACTGAGACTTCTTCTCTTGGATTTGGAGCCGAGATAAAATCTAAAGAAAAAGTTAGAGATGGAGAAATACTAAAAAAGGTAACACCAGATGACTTGGTTCATTATGGCATGATACCAGAATTTGTTGGAAGATTTCCTGTAGTTTCAACTCTTTCTGATTTAAACGAAGAAGATCTCGTGACTATTATAAAAGAGCCTAAAAATGCAATACTTAAGCAATATGAAGCATTACTCGATTTAGATGGTATAAAACTCACAATCACTGACGAAGCTTTATACGAAATTGCAAAAAATGCATTAAAAAGAGGAACTGGTGCAAGGGGTTTGAAAAGTGTTTTTGAAGATATAACCCTTGACATAATGTATGAAGCACCAGATTTAAAAGATGAAATAGATGAAATAATTATAGACGAGGAAGTAGTAAGAGGCGAAAAAGAAGTTATAAAAAAATATAAAAAAACTGCTTAAACAAAGGAAGGTTCAGATGAATGACCCAATAATCTTATCAATAGAAACATCATGTGATGAGACAGCTGTTTGTATTCTACAAGGTAAAAATAAAATTTTATCAAATATTGTTCTTTCTCAAATAGATATACACAAAGTTTTTGGGGGAGTTGTTCCCGAAATAGCAGCCAGAAAACATATAAAATTTTTGAACAATATTACTAAAGAAGCTGTTAAAGAAGCTAAAATTGAATTAAAAGATATTAATGCAATTGCTGTAACTAAAGGTCCTGGTCTTGTTGGGGCATTATTAATTGGTTTGAATTTTGCAAAAGCATTATCATTAAATTTAAATATCCCATTAATTGGTGTAAACCATTTAATGGGACATATTTATGCCAATTTTCTTTCCTCTCCAGATTTAAAACCACCTTTTGTAACTCTTTTAGTCTCTGGTGGCCATACTATGATCTTGGATACCAAAGATTATATGGATTTTGAAATTGTTGGACAAACAAAAGATGATGCTGCAGGAGAAGCTTTTGATAAAGTTGCAAGGATGCTTGAACTTGGCTATCCAGGAGGCCCTATTATAGATAAGCTGGCAAAAGTCGGCAAGAAAATTTATAAATTTCCAAAGCCTCTTTTCAACAAGGGATATGATTTTTCATTTTCTGGTTTAAAAACCTCTGTACTTTATTTTAAAAAAGATAATCCTGAAGCAAAGATAGAAGATATAGCTGCATCTTTTCAGGAATCACTTGTGAGTACTCTGATTCATAAAACTGTTAAATATGCAAAAATAAATAACAGAAAGAAAATAGTGATAGCTGGCGGTGTTGCAGCAAATTCTACATTAAGAGAAAAACTTAATGATTATAAAGAATTTGATATCTACTTACCAGAAATGAAATATTGTACAGATAACGCCGCAATGATTGCTAGAGCGGGTTATGAGAAATACATAAGAAATGATTTTTCTGATTTTGATTTGGATGCTATACCAAATTTGGCATTAAAAGAATTATAATTTTTTTGATATAATATTATCAAATCAATTAATGGGGGGTAGAAAATGAAAAATTTTTTGAAAATTGTGGCAACGTTTTCATTTTTATTGATTATTGCAGTGACTACATTAAATGCTGCTGATTGGAGTAATGAAAAAATTTATTTCATCATGATCGACAGATTTGAAAATGGTGACCCTTCGAATGACGTCCAAACAAAAAGTGGAATAGACTTTGGAATAGTAAACTCGAAATATAATGGGGGAGATATTCAAGGCCTAATTGACAGATTGGATTACATTAAAGAAATGGGATTCACCGCAATATGGTTGACTCCACCAATTGCAAATCAATGGTGGGACGGCTGGACTAATTACGGTGGTTATCATGGCTACTGGGCTCGAGATTTCAAAAAAATTGATGAGCACTTTGGTAACGAAGAGTTATACAAAAAATTTGTCGAAGAAGCCCATAAAAGAGACATAAAAGTTATACAAGATATTGTTACTAACCATACTGCTAATTATTTTGAGTTAGTTGATGGAAAATATGTTGTGAATGATAAACTCGTTCCAGGAAAACCAGTACAATATCCGTTTAATAATTTTGATTACAATGACCCAGAACAGAGAAAAGTTAATGCTTTTCATTGGGCAACTGAAGTTGAAAATCCAGATGTTTATAACACAGCTTACAACGAACTTGATGATATTAACACTGAAAACCCTGAAGTAATTAAAGTGTTAAAAGATTCACACACATACTGGATAGATTATGCGGGGATTGATGGTTTTAGAATTGATACCGCAAAATATGTTGAACCAGAATTCTGGAGAGAATTTTTGAATGGAGAAGAAGGTGTTTTTGAAGTAGCGGAGAAAAACTCTAAAGAAAACTTTCTTGTTTATGGAGAAGCCTGGATAGGAAGCAACCCTTACGAAAACTACGGAGAAAAAGAAATAGCAAAATATTATGATTATGGATATAATTCTATGCTTGATTTTCCATTACAAACAGAACTGAAAAGAGTTTTTAAAGAAGGAAAACCAACCAGCTATATAGGCTACAGATTAGAACAAAGGCAAGAAATTTTCGATCCTTCTACTCTTGTTACTTTTATAGACAATCACGATATGGATAGATTTTTGAAAAACTCAAATATAAATTCCGTTAAACAAGCGCTGGGTATTATATATACAATTCCAGGTATACCAACCGTTTATTATGGGACAGAACAATCGTTCATTGAAACAAGAGCAACTATGTTTGCAGAAGGCTTTCAAGCTGGTGGAATAGATCATTTTGACACATCAGCTCCAATGTTCAAATACATAAAAGAATTAAATGAATTAAGAGACAATCATCCAACGTTCAGAAATGGAAAGATAGATGTTTTATACTCAGATAATCTTGGCCCAGGACCATTAATCTATTCGATTAAAGGTGAAAAAGACTATCTAATAATGATAAATACAAATTCAAAAAGAAAATATGCAACTGGAATAGACTTAGGTTATGAAAAAGGTACAGTCTTAGAACCTGTTTATTTGATGAATGTTATAGATAAACCAATTACTTATGAAGGCGAATTCAACCTTTTATTAAATGGAAGCTCTTTTGGTATCTATGAAATAACTAACGCGACAAAAAGTATTAAAGAAAATGAAATAAAAGCTGAAATAACAAATTTATATGAAAAAAACTCTTTTAAAGAAAACTTTATTATAACAGGTACTGCATCGAATTCTAAAAAACTTAAAATAATAATAGATGGAAAAGAGCAGGCATATAAAGAAGTTGAGCTTAATATGAAAGAAAATGAAGATTGGCAGGCAGCGATCAACATAGCAGATTTAACTCCTGGTAAACATACTGTTTTTGTTAAAGCTTATGGCAAAATTCCTATTTACTCAAATTACTCAGATACTTACGAATTTGAAGTCGATATACCTTCTGTTGAAATAATATCAGTTTCGGATCCTATAGGTGATGACAACGGTCCTAATGGTAATTATACATATCCAAAAGATTTGACATTCAAAAGACAGATGGATATAACTGGAGCCAAACTTTCAAAAGTAGGGCAATTGTTGAAATTGACTATGAAAATGAGAGAAGTAACTGACAACTGGTCTCCTTCAAAGGGTTTTGACCATGTTACTTTCCAAATATTTATAGATGATCCAGATCAAGAAGGGATGAAAATATTACCAAATCAAAACGCAAAAATGTCTGAAGGAATGGACTGGAATTATGAAATATACGCCACTGGTTGGGGAATAACACTCCACAACACCAACGATGCTTCAGAAGAAAGACTTGGAGAAGGGATAACTCCTTCACCTACTGCTGATGTAAATAAACAGCTGAGTGAAATAACATTTTCAATACCTTATAGTGTTCTAAATACCAACGATCTTTCTGGATGGAAATTTTATATAACAACTTATGATTACGATGGAATTGAAGCTGTTTTGAGGCCTATGTCTCCAGAAGCACAACAATGGTCTTTTGGTGGCGGAGACGAAAATTCACCAAAAATTATGGATGATTTAATAATTGAAATAAAATAAAAATATTACCCTCTTATAATTATAAGAGGGTTTTTTAATAAAGTTATATGAGAGGTGTAGTATGTTCTTTTTGAAAAACAACGTTGGTCTGGCCCCTTTGGCTGATTATTCAGACTACCCATTTAGAAAAATAGCGAAAGAATTTGGTGCCGATTTTACTTTTACAGAAATGATTTCTTCTGATGCATTGGCTCAAGGAATTAAAAAAACTTACAAATATTTGCCCAGAGAAGATGAAAAAAATATTGGAGTTCAATTATTCGGTCATGAACCCAAGAATTTTTCTGATTCAGCACGACTTCTAAAGGATAAAGCAGAATGGATAGATATTAACGCTGGTTGCCCGGTGAAAAAAGTAGTAAGAAGGGGTGCAGGAGCTGCTCTATTGAAAGACTTAGAACGACTCAAGGAGATCATCTACGCAGTTAAATCGCAGGTTGATGTTCCCGTTGGAGTCAAAATAAGAGTCGGTTATGAAGAAAACAACGTTGAAAACATTGTACACTCTTTGAATGAGTCTCAACCGGACTACATAATCATACACGGAAGAACTCGTGAAGAGTTTTATTCTGGAAATGCAAGAAAAGATTATTTTAAAAAACTAAATTTTTCTCCCTTGGGTGCTTCTGGGGATATCTTCACTCAAAAAGATATTGATTATTATTTTAACGAACAAAATGTAGATTTTATGGTTATAGCCCGAGGCGCTATTGGGAACCCTTGGATTTTCAACAACACAGCTCCAACTATAGGCGAAATATACGAAACAACTTTAAAACATTTGAGTCTTATGGTTAAAGAATACGAAGAGGTCATAGCAATAAACAAGTTCAAAAAGTTTTTAGTGGCGTATACCAAGGGAATTTATGGTGCAAAAGAACAAAGAAAAAAGCTGTCATCTTTGAAAAGTGAGAAAGATGTAATTGAATACATGGATGAACTTATGGACAAAAATAAAAAGCGAATTTAATATAAATTCGCTTTTTATTTTATCAAGCCTCTTCATCAAATAATATCCCCTCTAAATCATTTAATGCTTTAGCAAGCTTAACAGAAACCTCAGAAGGTATTTGTCTCACTACTTCTTCTGTTTCTTTATTAATGATTTTTACAACAATCATATCAGCTTCTCTGTTCACTTCGAACCTTGCTTCACCCGTGAATAGCTTTTGAATTTTATCTAATTTATTTTTGAGAACATCAGTGATCTTGTCCATATCAACTTGTTTGTTCTCAATTTCTTCATTAGATTTTTTAAAGTCATTAGCGTCCGCAGGCTTTTGCTCTTTTGCTACAACTGCTTTCCCATATTGCAGTTGAGACTGTTGAACATAGTTGGAATTAACATCCTTGATTTCCATAGTTCACCCCTCCTTGGATAATCATCATCATATTTTATATCGGTTAATAAACTTTATTTCTTTAATCCCCATTCAATTTCATCGAAAGTATTTTCATTTATAGAATAACTCATATTAACAAATGGTTTATTAAACCCATGATAATCTGAACCATAAGATACTAATAAATTTTTTCTATTAGCCAATTCATATAAATATCTTGAATATTCCAAACTATGACTGTAATGCATGATTTCCATTCCATCTAATCCGTAATGTTTCAGCTCATCTAACAATTTTTCTAATTGAGTGTTTTGTATTCTTAATTTTGCAGGATGTGCTAATATCGCTTTGCCGCCAGCCTTTTTAATCATCTCGATACTTTCTTTTGGTGAATATCTAATTCTCTCCACAAAACATTTTCTATCTCTCGAAAGAAGGCCATTCATTAATTGGGAAACAGAATTTCCATAACCCTTTTGTATAAGAATTCTTGCTATGTGCGGTCTTCCTATGGTAGTAGAATCATACTTTTCTTCAAGTTCATCAAATGATATGTTGAACCCCTCTTCCTCCAGCAGCTCTACCATTTTCTTATTTCTCAACTTTCTAAACAATTTAATTCTATCTAAGAATTCAATTAGTTCTTCATCATAAATATCTATCCCATATCCCAATATGTCCATGAGCTGTGGATAGACTACATTTATCTCAACTCCAGGTATATAATTTAATCCTAATTCTGAGGATAATTCTACAGCTTCATATTGGGAAGTAATAGTATCATGATCGGTTATAGAAAAAAGTTGTATTCCCATGTTTTTAGCTTTTTTGATCAAACTATCCACTGAAAAAGAACCATCAGAATGGGTAGAATGTACGTGCAAATCAATAAGTTTCATATAAATAAAACACCTTTCAAAAATTATTCTTTATAAACTGTGATTTTGTCTTTACCAGTATTTTTTGAATTATACAACGCTTCGTCTGCAAACGCGATTATTTTCTTATAATCGTTATTTTTTATATATCTTGAACTACAAATACCTATAGAAGTAGTAATTTCATAACCCAAAAATTTTTTTGAGTTTTCTTTTACCTTTCCTTTGATTCTTTCCAGCACGGTTAACGCCTCTTCAAAAGTAATTTTTGGAAGGATTAAAACAAATTCTTCTCCACCATACCTACCCAAAATATCCAAATTTCTAATGTTTTGATTTATAGTGTCTACAAAGAGTTTTAACACCCTATCTCCTTCTTTATGACCATAAGTGTCATTGACTTTTTTGAAATCATCCAAATCAAACATTGCAACAGCAAAACGAGAATCTTCTCTTAAAGATTTTAGATATTCTTCTTCCAATCTCAAATAGAGGTATCTTCTGGAGTAAGCACCTGTAAGATAGTCTTTGATACTATTTTGTTGATAGATAATTCTGCTCAACGTTGCAGATAAATATTCGTCCAACAATATAATGGTATCAAAAATGCTCTCAAAGTAATTCAAATTTATCATCAAATTTTCGTTTCTCATATAGTACTTTATAATAAAATCGTTATATTTGGAAACGTAAAAAATTTCCAATGGCTCTATTGAAAAGACTTCTTCTGAAGGTACTAAGAAATCGTAGGATGTAGAAGATTGAGATTCAAACATATCAGTCTCAACCCTAAGGAACACGCTCTTAACGGGGAACTTGTTCTTCAAAAAGTTCAATGTTTTATCCAAAATTTCCTGTATATTGTCCAAAGAAATTATCATAATAGATACATTTATTATATCATCATAAAAATGATTTTTAATTTTCTTTTCCCCATCATCGTACAATAATATAGAAGAGTTGTTCTTAATAACATCGTAAAACTCTTCTTCTAACTTTTTGGCTTTTTTAATTAAACCAAGATTTCTAAAATTTATAATGGCAAGTCTAAAATATTTAAAAGATTTCAGATATTCTTTTTGTACTAAAAAAAAGTTGGATATACCTTCATACAATATAGAAAGGCTTAGCCTGTACCCATTGTCTTTTAGAAGCTTAATTAGGTCAACTGTTTTAGTAATAAAAAGTTCTTTCAATTCTTTATTCATTAAAAATTTTTCATTTAAAAGGTATATCATTTCTTCAAGATTTATCTGATTTTTAAAAAGTTCTTCTGTGTTTTCTATTATGTAATCTGGATCGTTAGAAACGAATACTTTGTTCAATATGTTTATATGATTCAATTCTGGATAAGACTCATCTATCACATTAATAATATCATATATCTTTTGTTTGTCTTTAAGTCTCAAATAGTAAAGAGAACTAATGTAATAATAGTAGTAATTAGCACGATTGTGTAGTCGTTTATTTTTAATATCCATAAAACTCTCTAT